>Ga0222719_10005431_pt1 | contig 10987 bp, 7 predicted proteins | sample C33_34DmetaG_FD_165039 | JGI IMG/M metagenome (GOLD analysis project Ga0222719, IMG submission 165039) | Estuarine water microbial communities from San Francisco Bay, California, United States - C33_34D | ecosystem: Environmental > Aquatic > Marine > Unclassified | place: USA: California...
GTGGTGGGGACTTCCAATATAACCCTGCAGAGGTTTTGGATGTGGCAAGGGAGAATCGTTACAAGTTTGGGCATCAGACGTTTCGTCCCGGTCAAAAAGAGGTCATCGAAAACGCCATGGCTCGCCGTGATGTCTTTGTGCTAATGCCAACAGGTGGAGGAAAGTCACTGTGCTACCAACTTCCAGCATGGTGTACACCAGGTCTTGCTGTTGTTGTCTCACCGCTTTTATCGCTGATTCAAGACCAAGTACAATCGCTCAATGTCCTAGGAATTGAAAGCGTCTTTTTGTCGTCGACACAAGACTACCAGACGGAACAACGCGATATCACACGTCGCTTGAATGACTTGACGTCTCATGGAGGAATCAAACTTCTCTACATCACGCCGGAAAAACTCAACAACTCGAACCAGATCCAATCCATCATCCGGCGACTGTACAGCCGGAACCTGATCAGTCGGTTTGTCATTGACGAGGCACATTGTCTCAGTGACTGGGGTCACGACTTTCGACCCGACTACAATCAACTTGGTCGACTACGGGAGGATTATCCAACAGTTCCACTCATGGCGTTGACGGCAACGGCCAATGAGAAAGTGGTCAATGACGCCATCCGGGCTCTCCGAATGCGCAACCCATACCGCTACGTCTCCTCTTTCAATCGCCCGAACCTGCGGTACGAAGTGCGAAAGAAAGACTCCAAGACGCTGGATTCCATTGCAGACTACATTTCGCGGCGACCTAAGGATAGTGGTGTAGTGTACTGTCTAAGTCGTAAAGACTGCGAAAAGACGGCAGAGAATCTGCAGAAAATCGTCCGATCCAAACCGGGCTGTAGTTCTGTGCGAGTGTCCTTCTACCATGCCGATCTCAATGCGACGGAACGTCAACGAAGACATCGAGAATGGAGTCACGGTAGAGTCAGTGTGCTTTGTGCGACGATTGCGTTTGGAATGGGAATCGACAAACCAGGTATGTTGTTTGTGTTGTGCTTTGCCGTTCCGTTCACATGACTGTTTCTTACGCTTTATTTCCTCCAGACGTACGATATGTGATTCACTACTCGATGCCCAAATCAATCACTCATTATTACCAGGAAAGTGGTCGTGCCGGACGTGACGGAGATCCGGCTGACTGTATCCTTTACTACACCTACAAAGACAAGAAGATTCTTGAACACATGATTGTCGCATCTTCCAACAACCCATATGGCGACGCCACGCGCCGAAAAATTGATCAATTGTATTCATGTGTACGTTACTGCGAAGAACAGTTTCGTTGTCGTCGAACGATGCAGCTTGAATTCTTTGGAGAGACATTCGACAAAGCCAAGTGCTCGGGGACATGTGACAATTGTAAAGTCAACAGGGTGCCTGATCACCGTGATCTCAGTGATGTCGCCAAGGATCTCCTGGAGCTGCTTTCTGACGTGATGGCTCAGAAACGGGGAGATGGCGTCACAATGATCCAGTTGGCCGATTTGTATCGTGGCTCAAAAGCACAGAGTGCGACCAAGTTTTTGAATCTGTCGAAAATACGGGGCTACAAAAAGGGATCCAAGTACAAGAAGTTTGATCTTGACCGTATCACTCACGCGATGGTTTTTGATCGCGTCCTTGTCGAGAGAAGTGTAGAGAACAAAAGTGGATTCATGTCCGACTACGTACACCCCGGCGAAAATGCTGGCGCCGTTCAGAGTGGTCAACGCAAATTCTTTGTCGACTTCCCGAAAGCCGCCGGGAAGGAGAACGCTACATTACATGTGGAGACCAGCACGAAGACGAAGAAACGGCAGACGTCCAAGACTGCAAAGGCGAAGGCCAAAACAACCAAAGTTAAAGCATCCAAGTCAAAGGCGAGTAAGACCGAGTCCTCTAGCGCTGTACCAACGCCCATTTCAATCCTTGACTCAGAATCGAGTGAGCCTGAGATTTCTGATACCGAGGATGATTTTACTCCTGTCTTGCCCCCCGAGTGGACGAGTAAACTTATCGAAACAACGAAGAAGCTCTGCTCTACATGGGCAGAAGAGGAACGTCTGTACGGAAAAGAATTATTCTACTGGCAAATTCTGTCTAACGCTGCGATAAAGAGAATCGCCATGCAAACACCATTGGACATTGACGATCTCCAAGCTATGGGTATCATCGGTGAAAACATTATCAAAGCTTACGGAGATCGTATTGTGAAGATGGTGTCCGCTTTTATCCAAGCACATAACTTGGAAGAATACATAACCAAAGCGAGGCCAAACAAACGACTGAAGGTGGATACAAATCCCAGACAGAGTTTGGGAGGTGGAGACGAAGTCGACGAGTTTGATACAGGAATTGATTTTTCCGCCATCGAGATTCCGGATAGCATCCCGAACCGTATGAACCAGAGGGTTGCTGCGACTAAGGATGAACACACGTCTTCTTATTTCCGCTAGTAAATCCTGAAAAGTTTAGCCAGCGTTATATATCACAGCGTTGTATGTTTTTGATAGTCTATTACAGACATCGTTTCAAGGCCGTTTCGAATTTTTCGCTGGCAATGTCGATATCTTCCTCGGTAATATTCAGAGGAGGGACGAATCGTAACACTTCATAGGTACTACAGCCGAGAATCAATAATCCTTCGTCGACACACTCTTGAGCCACCTTGTTCTTCAATCCTGCTTCCACTGCGTCATCTTGGTAGTTGAACTCCACTCCGACCATTAGCCCTAGTCCTCTGACGTCGCCAATAAGACCTTTCGACACACTTTCGTTTTTCTGAATTGCATGTAGATTGTCCATTAGACGTTTGCCCATGGCAGCGCTGTTCTCGACGAGGCCTTCTTCGTGCAATACCTTTTGTGTCTCCACTGCCGCCGCACAGGACAATGCATTGCCCGCATAAGTTCCACCCAACATACCTGGATCACACGCGTCTCCGATGTCACGCCGAGTTGCTACTGCTGACAAAGGGAATCCCGATGCAATGCCCTTGGCCATGGTCAAAATATCGGGCTGGACGTGTCCAAAATACTCCGAGTCACAAGCAAACAAACTTCCAGTACGACCAAAGCCAGTCTGAACCTCATCACATACAAACAACGCGTCCTTACTTTTGGCAAAGTCACGAGCTCTTTGTAAAAAGTCTGGTGGAGCAGGCACGTAGCCGCCCTCTCCAAGCACCGGTTCGACGATGATTGCCGCAATGTCGTCTTCATGGACGGTATCTTTGTACAATTGGTCAAGGTTGTCCATTGCTAGATCTGACGTCATACCATGATACTCATATGGAAACGGAGTTACATGGATACCTGAATAACGAGAGAGTACGAGAAGGAAAAAGATTAGAGAACCGAAGCAAACGCAAAGATCTCCCCAAGCTATCCACGGAATCGTACCTGGCATCAAGGGGCCAAACTTTTGACGATAGATACGGGAGCTGGTTGTCATCCCCATGGTACCAAAGGTTCGTCCATGATAACCACCACGAAAGACAATTACTCCGTGTTTTCCCGTGTAGGCCCGAGCCATTTTGATGGAATTCTCCACGGCTTCGGCCCCCGTCGTGGCAAAGAATAAGGTATCGAGTTGGTCGTTATTGGACGCCGCCGCAGCTGTCTTGGATGGTAAATTAGGCAATAGTAATTCTGTCAACTCGAGCATCTTCTCATGCCATCCAATATTAACTTGACTGTGTACAATGTGATCGAGTTGTTCCTTGGCGGCAGCAATCACTCGTGGGTGCGAATGGCCGGTATTGAGAACGCCAATGCCTGTGGTAAAGTCCAACAAAGTCTTGCCGCATTGAGTTTGTACATACGACCCCTTTCCCGACGTAAATACTAGGCCAGTCAAACGACCAACTCCACGGGCAATGTGATGTTTAAAGTTGGGAACGATCATGGTCGGATGCTTTGATTGGTGTCGTCGTCGTCCGTCGTGATGTTTCTCTTTACAAACTTTGAATGCCACTCTACTCGGACGCAACAATGCACCTTCAAGGTAATTCCCGCGACAAGAAGAAAGTGACTGGTTCTTTGGGTCGAGGACTGCCTTGACTATGGTTGACAAGGGCGACAGTGTCTTTGGGACATCACCGAGTCTTGCATTTTGGGTGTCGTATCCAATTCGCTCGTCTCTGCCAATCTTTCGAATGCATTCCGAGGTGGCTCATTTTTTAAATCCCCATCCCTCATGGACTTCACTCCAAGCTTGCTTTCACGTCCGTCCATCCATCGTCCGACCTCACTCTCGAGGTCCATGACCGATCAAATTTCACTATGATAAATTGTGCAACCGACAATATTCCTAATAAAATTAGAATATAGACTAAATAGTACTGTCGAAATTACGCTCAAGCACCACGTGGAACCAAGCATGTGATGCCTCCACGAAAATCTCCTCCGAAAAAAGACGTCGACCCAGACCAAGTTCAACTTGGTCTTGATGGCGACAAGACGAGAGCCAAGATCTTGCTTCAGTTGTGATAAAGACGCTCGACACAAGACCATCAAGTCAGTTGTCAGTGAGAGTACCATCTTGCTCCCGCTAAGAGACAGAGAATAGACTAGTCTAGTCGACAACAATAAACATGTATCGAACGTGCTTTCTCATTAGCACGGTTGCTTGGGTTTGGCTGTCAACGACCGAGGCCTTTGCCCCCAACAGTCGACTTCAAGGCTTTGGCGTCGTTTCCAATGGACATCATGATGGTTCGTCGTCATCTTCTTCGGCGCTCCATGTGTTGCCTCCAATGATTATTGGTCCCATGATTAAAAAGATGAGGGAAAAAGATGCCGAAAAGCGCATGCCCATGGCCGATCCCAACGAAGCCAAGGCTGAAGCACCGGGTTTGCGTGTCGGAACAGGTGCCTGGAAGTGGCCCGCCGTGTGGCCTTATGAAGAGTCCTTTTTTATGCCATCAGGGCAAGCCGACGCCTTGGCTCAGAAACGAAATATGGATTCCATGCAAAGTTTATTGTCGGGTGGTATGCCCAGTGTCCCTGACGTCGATGAAGCCACTAAAGAAGCCGATGAATCCAAGTTCAAGTCGTTGGAATATTGGGAGCAACAGAGTAAAAATAATGCCGATTTTGAGTTGGACCCGGATGCGGCAGCAAAACTGACTCAACACTACGAATTCTACTTGCGTGATGGAATGTCCATTCTCGAATTGGGTGCTGGAAAGAACAGCTACCTGGGATCCATCAAGCCATCTCGACATGTCGGAGTGGCAGCGACTCTTTCCGAAATGGAAGACAATCCATCTTTGACAGAACGCATGGTTGTTGATCTGAACAATGTGGTCCCAGAGCGTGACATTGATTCGGATGAATTGCGCAAGTTGGCCACGGAACCATTTGACGCTATCATCATGAACAATGTAATTGCCTTTTTGACGGGCCCTCGTGAGGTGTATCGAAGTGCTTGGTACTTGCTCAAACCAGGGGGCAGTATGTTTGTATCCTTTCCATCTGCCTCGGCTACCAAGGACATCTACACCGACGCACAGACCAACATTTGGCGCCAGTACAACGATGATCAACACATGTGGATTGCGGGTTCCTTCTTTGAGTTTTCTGCCGGGGATGGGTGGCAAAATCTCAAGGGATTTGATATCTCCCCAGATTCGGCAAAGGATATGGATGTCGGTGGAAATCCACTCATGAAGGCATTCAAACAGGGCAAGGATAACAACATGTTTGTCGTTCAGGCGACCAAGGCAGCACAACAGGACTCAATCAGCGAAGAAGATCCTGAACAATCCATCAAGAGTCTCACATGGATGCTTACAGTGCTTGAATCTCGAGACAAACAACTTGTAGTGCCCCGACTGGCACGTATTTATGAATCAACGGCGGATCGTCCCGAAGTCAGGGAGGCCATTGAGCGAAATATTGAACATCTACCAGAGATTTACTCAGCGTTGATAAAGATGGACCAATTTGCCTTCACGTTCAGTATGCAGGCTCAAATGGCGGCCGATCTGGTTGCGGATCCTGACTTTTGTGCATCCGAGGAACAAATGCTGGCAATGAAAGAAGGTCTAGGTCTGAGAAAGCCTTCAGAAGCATTCTGGCTTCCGGTAGGACAGAACACTGCTCAAATGACCATTCAAGACAAGATTAGCTTGCTGGCGTACATTGTACCTCGTTTTGGATCCGGAAACCCCGAACAAGAGGAAGCCTTACAGGCGTTTGTGACTGGGTTGAAGCCTACGTATGCCGTCATTCGCTCAAAGTGTCCCGACCTTTCTGAACCTGATATTCAATTGCTTGGCACAGAACTGTTGGCGTCAGAAGTGCTGACAGTGGGACGCTCCTCCCGCAAGGAGTTTGCTCTTTGGCTAGATTCTCTATCAGATCAACGCATTCGACAAATGCTTGCAGCGCGGAAGTCTATGGCGGACCAAGCTGCCGAAGCTCTTACCGAATATAAGCAGAACAAAGAAGCTCAGGTAGCAGCTCGGACCGAATACAAGAAGATCATGGACGAACAAATCGCCACGGCACGAAATGAACGGTCATTATACTTCAACCCGAGAACACGAAAGCTGGAAGTGTTCAAGAATCCAAACGCAGAGAAGGAGAAGAACAAGAACCCCCTACAGAAGCTTTTGAGCCGCGACTAAGGATAAAGGGAAATTGCATGTAGGATAGTTGTCAGATCACCTTGGCAGTACAAGAGGACGAGAACACAAAGTAGAACTGTGATCATCCACACATCTAGCTAGTAGTGGTTCCTCTTTACCCCTTTAATAGCAAAGGAGCATCTTTATGCATTTATTCATACGGTAGATCAGGCGCCTTGGCTGTCTTTGGCTTTCGCCGTTTCAAGTATCCCATTGGACGGGACAAATTAGCCCTCACTTCAACCCAACAATCAGCTTGGTTCGTTTTGGGGTCGATCAAAGTACCTTGCTCACCACCAGTTGTCGTACCTTTTCGCTGAGAGCTCGTAACCGGGGCACCGTTCACACGGACTGACTGTAACTGCTCCAGAGACCCCGCAAATAGAGATTCCTGCGCCTCTGCAAAAACTGTGCTATACCTGCTATTGGAGCAGAGTCGTACGTCGAGACCAGCTAGGTCGGCGTGTCGTAGCATGACTTGTCCACCCTTTCCTAGTCCGCTAAAACCAATCTTTGCTATCGAAGTTTCCTCATCAGCTATGTCTTCTCCAGCTAGCTCGGCCAGGACGCTTCCTTGTTCTTGTTCATCGAAGTGAAATACGAGGGATGGTGGCGACAATGATTGATCTGCTTCAGCAGCAGGGACAGGCCGAAGACACAATCCACTAACTGTCTTCTTAGCTTCGGGACCACTTCTCGGTGCAATGACACTGGGAAACTCGTACAGCGCCGTTACTGGCGAAGGCAGACGCGAGGAGAGCTCTTGAAGAAGACTCATCCCTTGTCCCTCGGGATCGAAGGGGATTACGATCTCTTTAAGGCCACCAGGTTGGCGCTGTGGTTTGGCTTTTGGTATTCTGAGCTGTTGTTGATGTTCTTGCTTTTGCCATGCCTCAGGTTGTGGGTCGATATCCAAGATTGGTGATGTGAAAGATTCTTGGCGCAACAACCAGTTCCGCAGTCCTTCTCGAAGTCCCTCCCAACCTTCTACCGTTTCCGTACTCGCCTCGATCCGACCTCGTTTTATATGCTGAAGGGTAATGCTCGGGCGACCAAACCAATGACACAGTTTCAAACGAAGACGCGTGGATGCAGTCGTTGGCTCTAGTAATTGTTGCAGTCGTACTCTGGAATGTTGCACAGCCTCATCTGTGTCCCTAAGTGCATCGTCAGCCGTTTGACCTCGTATGTCTTGGATGGCCAATAGCGAATGATGGACAGCTTGTTTCTTCCTCGAATTCGACGAGGAATCGATGGCGTTGCTAGGTGAGATCCACTGCAGGATCGTACCAGTTTCAGAACACCGCCATGTCTCTGCTTGAAAGGGAACGCTGCCAATTTCCAGCTCATTTGATTTCTTTTGAGTTTGAGGAGCACCATTGTGATTTGCTGGACCCGAGTCGACAGACATTTCCGGACGAGACGACGAGAGTTGAGTGGTCCACAGCCGCAAGCGATCCACGGCTCGTTTCGAAGCTGCAGGACTTGGTGACAAGAATGTGATCACAGGAGTCTGTACTTTAGTAGTCCATCTCATGGTGGCAGTATTTGGTTGACGGTATCGTTGTTTCGACAACAAACTCCTTGTTCTGTGCTTTGAGTCCATTGACCATAGTGATTCTTTTTGCTCATCTTCGCCTGACTCGACGTTCCACATGAATGGGACGAAGGTTCGGGATAATATACCGGGGCGTCCTGTCGAGAGCATAAACATAGTTTCTCGTCATGAACATCGCCACTGCGTTCGTCTACTTTTGTCGACGGGTCAAACGTCTCTACTCGAACCCTCTCGGCAAAGCTGGGATGCCGTTCGTGTTGAACACCGGCCAGTTTTTCCTGTTTGATGGTTGCCATCTTCTTTCCAGAAGCGTCCCCAGAAACATGGGATCGTTTAGTATGAGCGCCACGAGGCGAATAAATATCGCCACCTCCGAGATGAATCAAGCTTTCTGACCAAGAAGATACCCCGGATGTATTTGTTTTGAGTGCAGATGAGATGTCATTGCTCCGCGGACTGAAATTCTGACGAGGGATGTCAGCTGACCTTGTTTTAAGAAGAGATTGCTGTAAGACAGAAGGAGCAACCATTTGTTTCTGCTTTTGATTTATGGGCTGTAGTTGATAATCATCATCGTCTTCGTCGTCCTCTTCACCACTCTCACTACTACTTTCATAGATAGAAAGACCTTTCTCTAAGCGTGAGGCAAAGATACATTCGATCGATTCCTGAACAGTGGTCCCGATTACACCATGCTAGCTTTAAGAAAGAGGAAATTGTTTGGCAAGCCCGCCCTATATCTACCTCTCGCCCTCACAAGTTGCCTCTCAATGCAAACAAAAGTTTCGACTAGTAGATGATAAAAGAAGTAGCATAAATCCGGCGACGTCACAACTCATGAAAGCAGGTGGTGCAACTTATCAGTTATCAGCTATTAGTCATTTAATGGCTCGAAGTGAGCTCATGAGTGTCAATGATGGGGTGTTGAACCAATTAATCGTATAGTGGCTCCAAGAGATCTGCTGAGGCGGTCTTTAGACTTGACACAAACGCAAAAAATCCAAGTGTAGGTTTCGTGGATTCGGTTTGATTCAAATGCTCATCGGTCTCGTTTTTGTCTTCAGTGGGAGATAAGTCGAGTCCCAAGTCTAGTTTTGTATTTAATTGTTGCAATTCGTAGAACCAAAAATGCCGGCAAGATAAATTCTTGTTTTCAAAAGTGATGAGTTCTTTTGGAGGACCTTTCAACCAAGGCTTTTTCTTAGAAGTCAAGTGCACGTAGCCAGAGGCAGGTGGGTGTTTTCCGGGTCGACAACTTCCATATTCATTCGCCGGGAGGCTGGTAACTGTCAAATTTGAGAACGGCGTTTTCAAACTTTCTTGCAGAATCATGGGGGCGTCGTCATCGTAGTGAGCATCTGGAATTGTTCGATAGTCCCAGTTTTGGACCACTCCTGCTCTGTCAATAATGAGTGATAGACTGCGCTTAACATAGCGTAACCAATAATAAAGTAAGCCCTGGTCGGTGTAGGCCCCATTGAATTTCCAATTTGTTCCTTGTTGTCGATATCCAACCCATTTGTCTACCATGGATGTTCCATTGATGATGCCCCCCATTTGATGGCCCCACCCTTTCGAATAATTGAAAAACGGTCTTGGCATATTTCTTGCTTCCTTTTCCCGTGTCTTGATAATATGATCAATTTGTTTGTATTCTGTCATGTTTGGCTTGATGACAAAGAAGCCTCCATTGTATGGCGCAACCCCTCCCTTTACAACAATAGCCTCTTTTAGTTGCGGTAATTGCGGATATTCTGATTCGCTGTGTTTCATGGATGCTTGCATGATATAATCCATATTTTGAATGGGTAGTATGTCACCATCAAGAAAAAGTACTCGATCGTACTCCACCAAACTCCACACTCTAAACTTGTCGAGCATTGTGCGATGGAAACTTTGTTGTGGATGAGGAGGAATGTACTTGACGATAATATTCATCTTTTGCAACATTTGTTGATCTTGCGGTGGTAATCGGAACATGAGTTCTTTTGGCAAAGTACCATTGATTCGTCCGTTGCCCGTTTGATGGAATTCCTGACGTTTTGTCTGCAAGTCATTCTTTCCTATCTGTAGAAAGAAATCCATCTGTACGAGTACCACGACGTCAGCTTTGGACCCAAGCTGTCTTAATTGCTTCGCAGCAATCATGACATTGTACAAATAATTACGATAGGACGGATTGTTGGGATCACAACCAGCAATGACGAAACAATAAGCGAAGCGCGGCTGTGCTGGTTGGGAACGAGATGATTCCTCTCGGATATTGGATTTGTCTGTTGCGACGTTGGTGTTGGTTGTGGATCGTCTTATATTGTTTTGTGAGCTGCTGATGACACCAACGGCGTTGGTTCGAATCAAATATTTGTTTTCTTGCCTTAGTTCATTCAACAAGATGAGTGCCAACGCAGCCAATACAACAAACAACTTGGAGATTCTGAAATGGCTCCCCGGTTTTTCGGTCGATTCGCGGGTAGACTGAGAAATACGAACAATGACAGGATCCATGTTACCGTCTCGACCTCAGAATCAGCTTCTCGCCCTCCAGTCTCTTGGTAATCGAATTACTGAATACGGTAGTCTATATATTCGCGACAAAATGGCTTTCTCCGTCCCTTGCTCTCATATTTTTATGTCCATGTTATTATTAGCGAGCTGGAGACTTACTGTGAGGCGAGCCGGCGTTCTCCTACAACGGAATAATGAGACGCCATACACGTGAATAACTTTCCGTGACTCGTCGAGTAACGGGTGGCCAAAAACAGTCATTTTTGACAGCCACACACCGCCCGGGAGGTCGGGGATAGTTCAAGACTATCTACA
>Ga0222719_10005436_pt1 | contig 10981 bp, 12 predicted proteins | sample C33_34DmetaG_FD_165039 | JGI IMG/M metagenome (GOLD analysis project Ga0222719, IMG submission 165039) | Estuarine water microbial communities from San Francisco Bay, California, United States - C33_34D | ecosystem: Environmental > Aquatic > Marine > Unclassified | place: USA: California...
GCGAAAGGTCAACATACACAGCGTTTGCTAATGGTGATGTTGCCCCTACACAGACGGTAAACTTGGCAGATAATACCGCAAATGAGTGGATGATTACCGGCGTCCAGCTTGAGGTCGGCGAACAGGACACACCGTTTGAGCATCGGTCGTTTGGCGATGAGTTGGCTAGGTGTCAGAGGTATGGGTTTAATATTGCTCAAACTGTAAATGGACGAGCCGGTGCGGGTCAGGCTGTATCGTCCACACAAGCAGATATTTTAGTTAACCATCCTGTAACAATGAGGGCAGCGCCAACTTTACCTAGCCCAGATGCCACTGGTGCAAATGTTACTAATGGAAGTGGAACTAACAAGGCTTCAACGGCGATAGCATTGCAAAGCGCAAATCCTAATGTAAGTAGGTTTAGGGTCACTGTATCTAGTGGATTAACAGCAGGGCAAGGCTCACAGTTAAGTTTTGATGCAACGAATGATGCCTTTTTGGATGCAGAATTATAGGATTAAACATGGACATTACATCAGCAAAATACACAGATAATGATGACCCACAATCAGTAGAAATAGTTGTCGATGGGGTTACTATGTATGTTCCATTAGACCCAGATAACACGCAATATGCAGAAATTCTGCGTCAGGTCGCAGCCGGTACGTTGACCATTGCGGATGCTGACTGATGAAACTCGTGCAGGAACAAATTCCAGAGCAAGCATTAAAGGTTGCCATGGACTTGGAGGCTCACGAGAAGGAGTGTGCCATGTTCCGTGAGTTAGTACATGGCAAGCTTGACTCATTAGACAAGCGCATGTGGCGACTAGAAGCAATGATTATGGGTAGCACAATTCTTGTGGTAGCAATGGTGGTATCAGTATTTATGGGATTTAACTAATGGCAATGTTCAAAGCATTCAAGCCCAGCGGTATGCAGAAGATTGCAAATGCAATGGGCTATCAAGGTGATATGTCAGGCTTCCAAAGCTTCTTGGCACAAGACCCTATGCGTCAACAGCAGATGCAGCAGTACCAGCAGAAGGCCATGCAGATGGCACGTGGTGGTGTGGTAAGGATGCAAGAGGGTGGTGCAGTACCACCTGCTGAAGAGCCACCTGCAGCACCTCAAACAATCACTGACGCTACAATAGGACGCATGGAAACAGGTGGCATCCCTGCAGGTGGTGTAGTACAACCTGCTGCCACACCTCAAGACGATGCACAGCTTCTTCAACCAGACACTGGCACAGTTACAGGCTCAGTTGCAGTAGACACAGCACAGGCTGGTCTAGCACAGGCAGCACCTGTAGAAGAAAAAGCCGCCAACAAGATGGAAGCAGAACAATCTCAAGGTGCTGTAAATAGTGCGCTTGATTCTGTCAATGCGGCTCAACTAGACCCTAATGACCCTCGTGCTAAAGTAGTTGCTGCAGAACAGACTGACTCTAGCGTTGGTAATCTTACTGCAGCACAAGGTAAGGCTCATATAATTGAAAATCCTGTTCAACGTAAATTGCAGGACGGTGAACTTATAGAGCCTACATTTAACGCAGAGAAGGCAGCAGCTTTTGCTGAACAAATACAGGCTGCAGAAGCCACACCTACACAACAGGCCACAGTACAAGGGCAGCTTGAGACACTTACTGCTGACTTTGATGCCAAGAACCCGCCGGGCTGGGCTGCTGGCGCACTCCGTAATGCTACAGCACAGATGGCAGCACGTGGACTTGGTGCAAGTAGTCTTGCTGGTCAGGCACTAGTACAGGCTGCTATTGAATCAGCACTGCCAATTGCACAGGCAGACGCATCTACCTTTGCTAAGTTTGAGTCGCAGAACCTTTCCAATAGACAGCAACGTGCAATGCTTGCTGCAGAACAACGGGCAAGCTTCATTGGTCAGGAGTTTGACCAAGCATTCCAAGCCCGTGTTATGAATGCGTCTAAGATTAGCGACATTGCTAACATGAACTTTACTGCAGAGCAGCAGGTCCAGCTTGAGAACTCTCGTGCTGTGAATACAATGAACCTTGCTAATCTGTCTAACTCTCAGGCTCTTGTGATGGCAGAAGCCAGTGCATTAGCGCAGCTAGACATGGCTAACCTGTCTAATCGCCAACAGGCTGCTGTAATGAATGCACAGACATTTATGCAGCGTGATATGGCTAACCTGTCAAATCAACAGCAGACAGAGATGTTCAAGGCTCAGTCTCGTGTACAGGCACTGTTTACAGACACGGCTGCAGAGAATGCTGCGCGTCAGTTTAATGCCTCGTCTCAAAATCAGACTGACCAGTTCTTTGCCAACCTTCAAAGCCAGACATCACAGTTTAATGCAGCACAGCAAAATGCACAGGAACAGTTTAATGCAAACCAAGAAAACACCGTTGAGCGTTTCAATGCTGAACTTAACAATCAGCGTGACCAGTTTAATGCACAGAACCAACTCGTGATTGCACAGAGTAATGCACAGTGGCGTCGTGAGATTGCTACGGCAGATACAGCAGCAGTAAATAGGGCCAATGAGTTGAACGCATCTGCTGTATTGGATGTCAGTAAGCAAGCATACGATAATCTGTGGCAGTATTATGCAGACACTATGGAGTGGGCATGGACATCTGCAGAAAATGAAATGAACCGCATTGCAGACATGGCTATTGCTACATTGAATGCAGATGAACGTGCAAAGATTGCGTCAGAGCAAGGCAAGACAGCAGCAGGTAATGCACTAGGCAGCTTGATTGGTACGCTTGGTAGTGCATTTATTGGGGCAAAGTTTTAAGAGGTAATTATGATTACAAATCCAGCAAGACAGCTTTATCTTAACATGGACCTTGATAGCTTGGAAGAAAAGAAGGAAGTTCCAACTTCTGGATTGCTTGCTCCGCGTAAGCAGCCAATGAACAAGCAGAGTGATGCTATAAATCAACCTGCCTATCGTGTAGCACAGCACATGCGTATCCTTCGTAAGCAAAGAGAGATGCTAAAAAATGGCGATTGAACAACAGAATCCTCTTCTTGATGCCCCCATCCCCGGCATGTCCTTGACACATGAACTGGGTGCAAGGCCGTGGCAACAGCCAGCACAGTTTCCTACTGTAGACGAGGCCATTGAATATTATATGGGCCGCATGGCTACAGAAGAGTTTATGGAACAGGTCGTAGAAGTCATGGAACTTGGTGTGCCTGTGACAACGATTGCTAATACTATGCAGATGTCTGGCGTTATGGAAGGCAAGCACAACATTGATGTAGGTATGCTGACCATTCCACTGATTATGGAAATGCTTATGCTTATCGCAGAGAACGCTGGCATCGACTATGATGATGGTCTGGCAGAAGAGCGTAGTGAACAGACAAGTGATGCTCGTCTTGAGATGGTACGCCAAGAAATGCAAGGGCGTATTGAAGAGGTAGAAGAAGAGCCAGAAGTAGATGAGCCTACAGAAGAGCCTAAAGGGCTTATGGCACGGAGAGCATAATGAGTTTTCTAACAGGACTTATCACTGGTGCAGCTACAAGCATTGACGACCAGCTTAAAAAGGACATGGAACGCAGCCAAGAACGCGCAGAAGGCATGGCACAATATCGTATTACTCGTCGCCGTGCAGAACTAGAGCGTCAAGAAAAAGAAAAGCGTGAACTGAAACAAACACTGGGCAATCTTGCATCTCTTGTAGACGGCGATGTAGATAAAGCCGCACAGCTATACAAAGCTGGTGGTGGTAATATTGCTGGTGCCAATGCTCTTTTTACTGAACTAAAGAAGAATGCAGATGCAGGTAAGGACATCAAGACTGCCATTACATTTGCAGAGGCTCGTGCTGAACCGGGTCAGATGACTGATTACATCAATCAGTTTATCACTCCTATCTCTACACTGCCGCCTATTGAGGGTGTTAAGGGTGCGGGTCTGTATGGCGCAATGTTTAAGCCTGACATGTCAGCCCGTGTGCAAGAACAAGTTGACGAAGCTGCGCCTCTTCCTGCACAGGAAGCAACAGCAGATATGGACGTTCAGATGGCCACTATTGACCGCACGGGTTTCTTGGCGGCGCAGCAAGAAATGCGTGAAGAAAAGCGGTTTGATGTAGAGATGGCTAAAGCGGGGCGTGACGTAACGCTGGATGAACTAAATCAGAAGAAACTCAATCAAGCTATGAGATTGGCAGATGATGCTGCCGCATTAGCTAACAGTAAGTTTGCTTCCGATGAAGAACAAAGGGAATTAGACAACGCAAGGGCTGAAGTAGAGGCACTGCAAAGGCAAAGTAAGCTGATTCAAGAGGCAGAAGCACATGTTCTCAGTATGCGCAAGACTAAACAAGATATTGAGATGTCCGAAATTGAGTTGACTAAGGCTAAAGACCACCCGCAGTTCAAGGACTTTGAAGACCAAGCTGTGTATGCAGCACAAAAGTTGGCATCTGGTAATCTGTCTGAACAAGAAAGAGGAGACTATCAGACTCTTTATGACAATGCTCTGAAAGGTGCCGCTGAGTATGCGGCTGCAACCGACACAGATACAGGTGTCGCAGGTGGCATTGAATTTTCTAAGCAGAGTTTGGATAGTATTGTTCAGGGTGCTGCAAAATTTGAACTTGACATGGTTCCATCCCGGTCTATTGGTGATAAGATAAAGTACACAATTGACGGCAATGAAGCAGCCTACTATGGTGGTATGGCTCGTGCATTGAAGACTGTAGAAAATCGTTTAACGTCAGATGACGGCACGATTAGTCCTCAAGCAAAGCGTTATATTGACTCACTCAGAGCATCTAATACACAGAAACTGTATAACTATGCGGCAGAAGAGATGGCCGACAGTATTAGTGATAATGCTGCACGGAAGAAGAAGAGTAAGTTTATATCCTATGACAAGATTTCCAGCCTGAATAGTGGGCAAGAACTTAAAGAATGGGCAAGAACAAATGCACAGGCAGGAAGTGTTATTCCTATGAACCCGGAAGGAACTATACTTGGAGTCTGGACTGGTAGCAGGTTCTTGAAAGCAGAAGACTTAGGACTTAATCCAAAATGACAGCGGTAGATTTTACTAGCGTATTTGAAGACGAAGAACAGGAAGAAGTCGCAGTTAAAGAACAATCCGTTCAAACAACAGCGGCTTCTTCTAAGTTTAGTGATGTCTTTGATAGTGATGAGGAAACCCCGCCACCCTCACGTGAACCCTCCATAGAAGAAACCCCCGAAGATATTTACATGCGTACCAAAGAGGTGCCAGCAGGGTACAAAGCTGTGCCTACAGTCCCTACTGCAGACACTGGCTTTGAATCTCTTGGTGTTAAGCTAGAACCCATTGATGCGCCAGCGTCATCCGTAGCTGAACAGACTGAATCTGCATTTGGCTATAAGGGTACACGAGAAATGGCTGACTTGTTTAGTGAGCCTGTCGATATTATTGGTGCAGAAGAGTTTGTAGAGGAAAATATACCAGAGTCTATACAGCCTGTAGCAAACTGGATAGGAAGTGCTGTAAATAAAGACTTGGCTAATCTTGTCATTGCTATGGAAGCTGCTGCTGAGACAACGGCAAACATTGGAGTTGGCCTGACCAAAGGGCTGAAAGCAATTGGCGTAGACATTCCTTTTGAAGACCGGGAGGCTGGTGAGAAGTTTGCCGGTGATGTGGGAATGGCACTGGAAATGATTGAGGCTGCTGTACCCGGCGGTAGAGCAGCTATGAGTCCAGTACGAAAGCTGTACAAAGATGCTGCTAAGAAGGCCAAGGATAAAGCAAAAGCAGAAGCAACCCGTGAAAAACTGCTTAACAGAAAGATGAACATCAATAAAGCCAAAGAAGCTACAGCAGAAAATGTAGCAGAGAAGACAGCAAAGGCTCAAAAGGTATCTGCACAGAACACAGACCTAAAGAATGAACTTATCTTAGGTTTTGAAGACACAACGGGCAAGACCATCTCAAGGGAAGTTGACGGTGTTCGGGTTGTTGACGCTGAACTGGCACGTCAAGCTGGCAGAGAGACTGCTGAAGAGATAGATTTTAGAGATGCTCGAAGTGCAACAGCTAAAGCACTGGGATTGGGTGACGTAGAAGCAGACGAAGCTGCTAAACTCGCTGGTGTGGGCGATAAAATCACTGCGCCAATCCTTGTGCCTGAAAAACTAGATGGTTTGGTGGCTGCTGCTGCAGACTTGAAGTCTAAGTACCCTACAGCATTTGATAATGACAAGACTGTAATAGACAATCTACTTGACCTGACCATTGAAAAAGAATTGGTGGCAGGAGACGAACTTATTGACGTACTCAATAGGTATAACGTGTCTTTCGAGGACTACATTCTTACTGTGATAGGCTCTGGTTCAGAGGCTGGTAAGGTACTCAATAAGCTGTCACAAATTAAACGTGCTAGACCGCTAAATGAGATGCAGGAATTACAACGTGCGGCTACACAAGCGAGACAGAATCAGATACGCAATAACTTGATGCGCGTTGAGGGCATCCGTCGTGGTGGCTTGGTATCTCAACTGGCTACTGCTGCTCGTAACGTAACGTCCGCAGGTATTCGTTCTCCTCTGGATAGCCTTGGCAATGTCATGGACACCGCGCTGTACAATATGGGTGAAGTACAAGGATTGGGTGCTAAAACAAGAGCCGGTGCCACATCCCTGCTAAGTAAAGAAAACTGGAAAGACAGTTTTGCTAACATGAAATATATGTTTGGTCCTGAACAGAGGGGTGACACTAAAGACTATGTAGAGTTTATTCTGAACAGACCTGAACTCGCCAAACAATATGACCTTATGTTTAATCAGCTTAATGAATTGCAAGCTGCAACAGGTCGCGGTGAAGCTAGGAAGCGTCAGATAGACAACTTTATTAGTGAGGCACGGGCAAAGGCCAAGAAAGAGCGTAAGAAATTTGACGCTGAGAAAGTGCGTGAGGAAGCAGAACGACTTGCAAGCAAGAACTTTGATACATTCGGTAAGGGCGTAGACACAGTGCTGTCTGAATTAGAGGACGGCGTAAGCGTCCTCAACAGTGCTAACCGCTGGCAAGAATATCTCGTGCGGCGGGGTTCATTCCTTGGTGAACTAGAGCGTCTGGTAAAACGTGAGTATAAGATTGACCTAATTGACACACTTAATGAAGGTAAGATTAAAGACTTACTTAACGACGCTTCAAGTGTGCGACCAAAGGGTGCGCGGTCATTTAACGAACTCGTAGCTGATGCCACGAACATGGCACTTGATGTTACATATGCGAAGCAGCCTGACATTGCAATGTTCAGGGAAATAACGTCCTTCATTACCCGTAACGGCCTAACTGTTGCCATTCCATTCCCCCGCTTTATGTTTAACAGTATGGAACTCATGGGGAACTATGCAGGTGGTGCATCTATACCGTTGACAAAAAAGCTGATGGGTCAGATTCCAAAAGGCACTAAGCTATCTGCCAAAGACCGTCAGCGTATCTCACGTAATCTAGTAGGTATGGGTGCAGTAGGCGCAGCTTACATGGCTCGTAGTGGCGAGGATGCACCCGCTGACTATAAAGAGATTAATGTAGGTGATGGCACTGTCATGGATACCACGCCGCAGTTTCCACTGCGTCAGATGCTATACTTGGGTGAGGCTACTAAACGTCTAATGGAAGGTACGTTTTACGATTGGTATAATACCAAAGAGTTTGCTGAAACCTTCTTAGGTACGAATATACGTGCGGGTGTGGGCAACAGCATTGTAGATGAAGTGGTGGCCCTAGCAGGGGGAAGTGACTTAACAAAAGACGAGAAGGTAGGCAGAGCCACAGGTCGTGCAGTGGGCAATTATTTGTCTTCTTGGATGGTTTCTTTTGCTCAGATAATTGATGCTGAACGCGCACTTGGTATGCGTGGTGAGACATATAAAGATGTTGCGCAAGACCCAACACTTGAGTTTGGCAGTACCTTTGCAAAAGAAGTCAGTAGGCCATTCAAGGCCCGTGGATTCACCACGACTCCAGCAGAAGAGGCTGCGCTTCCCAAACGAGAGTTTCTTTTCCAAGATGAGGCTAGTCGTGTAGGCTCTGCATTTAAAGTCGGCCTTGGTCTCACGCTACGCACCAAAGACAGTGCAGAGGGTGAGTATATTAAGCGGCTAGGATTTACTGAGTTCGAGTTGGGCAGTAGGTCAAAAGTTCCTAGCATACGCAGGTTCGAGACAGAACAACTACGAGATATCATACCTAGTACTGTTAGTATGGCACAGGCTCTTGAAGAAGATTCACGCAACACCTATAGAAGCAGCGAGGCTCTTCAAAAAGAGATGACAGAAGATGCGTTCGTAAATAGTAGAGTCAGGCCGTATATCAAGTCTCAAATTACTATTGCAAAGCAGCAGTTGTCGGACGGAAAAACTGTCAGCACTGAGGCACCAGAATATATAGCTGCTATGCAAGCCTACCGAAAGTTGCCGCCAGATATACGTAAGGCTGCTGCCAGTGAGTTTATATTACAAGAGGAAAGAGTGCCTGATGGCGGGTCTATGGAAGATTTGTTCACTCTTTCAGAGTATGGTAAAGCACTTCAACAAGCGTATAGATAAAGTAAACAGGGGGCCGTCAAGCCCCCTGCTCTTTTACTAAGACGTGTAATAGATACATGTACAGCATCATCAGCATTCCGATTATCATTATCGGTTATCGCCCGACCCACTAAGTGTACCTCGCTCTTTACGGTCAGCTAGTTTTTGTAGGTTGTTCTCCATGATGTGACCAAGGTTCATCTCCAATTCCTCTGCTAGTACGGCACAGTACCACAACACATCCCCAATCTCGTAACCAATCTGAATGCGCTTGGCAAGGTACTCATCCTTGACTGCACCGTCACGAATGAACTTCTTCACCTTGTTGGCAATCTCCCCTGCCTCACCTGTCAGGCCAAGAGTAAGATACTCCATAGCCTTGTTCTTGGGGAAGATGGCAGTCTCACATGCCTTCTCCTGATAGTCTGCTGCTGTGATATCACTCAACTGTCTCTCCTTCATCCACTGTTTAGCTTCTAGTTCCAAGTCCATTCTGTTTCTCCAAGTTCTTAAAGTACGCAGCCTCCCATCCGCGCTGCCACTCCTTGTATGGCGTGGTGTTTTTCTTCATCGGGTTAGCAACAACGTGATGGTACTTACCCTTACGCATGACAACACGAGAGAAGGCTTCGTAACCTTCCTTGAAATTATCAGCTAGTTTCTTGTTCATCGGCTTTCTCCTTAAAGGCTTTGATTACATCGGAAGAGAACAGCTTCTGCAAGTTCAACAAGTACATGCGAGATGCTTTGTTATCACCACCAGATACACTCTTCTTGTAATCTAGGTTGTCAATAATACGCTTGAGGCTGTTCGTGTCAAAGACCAGTGTGGCGAATGTCTCGTCACCAATACACAGGTTGTGAAACCAGTAGTCTGACTCAGTGGCAGCGATACCACTAGGCTTGCCATAACACTCGTACTCAATGGCGATATTACCTGTACGCATCCACATGTCACGCTCTGACTTGACTTCAATCTTCTTATCTTGAAGCATGTCAGCAACCATCTGCTCACGCACTTTACCATACTCAAGGTCGATGTCGAACTTCTTACGGTCTTTAGTCTGTGGTTCCAGATTCTGCATCTTGCTTCTCCTTCTCTCGTTGTTTCATCCACTCTTCGTAACAAGGGTGATGCTTGGGCGGGTTGTGTTGCACCCAGCCGTCACCCATCTTCCATACTCTTGAGGTATTCTTCAAGGTCTGTTTGGTTTGGGTCATAGTGTATCTTCTCCAATCCTTCCATTATTCTACGCTGTATTGCCTCTGAAATCAAGCCCGTTCGTGTCTCTTCATCCATCTCAAAGGTGACGACTGCACCGCCGTCTTTCAACTCTATGTATTCCGCAACCTCAAGTTTCATATGTATAAAAATCCCCGTTTTCTTTACATATCATGATGACATGTATAATTTGGGATGCCCTATCCCCACCGCACCCGCAGAAGGGATTTGATATATCGCCCTATGCCGACATCCAACATAGGGATAGCTGCCGTTTCTACAACTGACCGGTTACTTCCGGCTCAGACATGACGACCCTACGCAGCATAGTCAGTCATGCCCTATCGCCCACAATAGCGGACGATTATGCTGCATTTAAGTCCACTACTTCACACACGCCAGCCGTACATGCTAGTTCACGCCCACCTGATGTAGTGTCCTCCTTTTCAAACTCTTGCAACATACTCCAATTAACATGCTTTGGCATCTGTGTCAAGAGTTCTTTGTAGGTATCCGCATCAATGTCCTGATACGGTGCTTGCTTGTAGGTATGCTCACTGAATGGCAAGAAGCTGATACCAGACACCTCATCAAAGTGTTCATAGACCCATGTGCCTACCTCCATCCACTCATTCTCTTTGACAGAGATGGTGACACTTGGCTTGTGTTCACACCAGTGACGCTGGTACATCAGCCACAGTTCAAGCTGCTCAATGGCAGACATGTCGAAGCGTGTGACTGCACCGTCGGGTGACTTCATTGGGAAGCTGAACACTGTAGTGCTGTCAGGCTTCATCACGTCAGGCTCTGCAGGGATGCCTTCTGCAACGAGGAACTGCGTGATTGGGTCTTTGTTGTCACCCCGTACTGTACGAATGTAGTACGGATTGTGACGGGCGTGAATGCCACTGGCACTGTCAACAAGCTGCGACACTGTACCACTAGGCTTGACACAGGTGATAGCTGCTGACTGCGGAATGCCAAGTTCTGCTGCCATAACACAGTTCATGTCTATTGCTACTTCCTTGAGTGCATTGAGTGTAGCACCAATGTTCATGCCAAGGTGTGATGACTTACCAGACATCATAGCATTGTCCATGATGCCAGTCAACGACACACCAAGCAGCCGTTCTTCCTCCGTGTTGTTTCTCCAAATCTTACGCAGATACTTGAAGTCAGTAAGTGTGGACTGGAACGTGCCAAGGATTGTGGCAAGGCGAACCTTCTCTGTCAGT
>Ga0222719_10005439_pt1 | contig 10979 bp, 33 predicted proteins | sample C33_34DmetaG_FD_165039 | JGI IMG/M metagenome (GOLD analysis project Ga0222719, IMG submission 165039) | Estuarine water microbial communities from San Francisco Bay, California, United States - C33_34D | ecosystem: Environmental > Aquatic > Marine > Unclassified | place: USA: California...
CCATGTTTGGGTTCAAGACTTACACAGCATCAAACGAACGTGAACTTATCTGGGTTTTTGATGTAAATCAACCTGATAATGGTTATCACGTTCCTGCCTGCAATCTCTCCACCTATTCTTATTGACATGAAACTCACTACCGAACAGGTTGAGAAAAAACTCAACACTTTTGATTACTCTCAACTACCTAAACCTGGCAAGAATAAAGGTGATCGTGGTCAACTCTTTGAGACTGCTCTGGGTATTGAAAACGGGTCTGATTTGAATGACTTGATTGATGGTGAACTGAAGTCTTTTACACTGACTGAACCTATTGCTGTCACGATGTTGCAGCACTGTCTGACTCAAATTATTGACGACACTGTTGAGTTTGAAGACAGCAAAGTGTACGAGAAACTGAAGCAAACTATCTACGTTGCTTTTGATCGTGCTGGTAACTTCCTGAAGTCGAAGACTATCAACGAAGCAAACTCTCCTGAGCACTATCAAGAACTCGCAGAGGATTATGGTTACATTGCTGCTCAAATCAAGGCAGCATATGTAACTGGAACTGAACTGCACACTATCAACGGACCTAACAATCTTCTTCAGATTCGTACTAAAGCAGGAAAAAATAAGCATGGCGAATATACACCACTGTGCTATAATGGTGTTCAACTGAAAGATAAAGGTATGGCATTTTATCTTCTCGCTAACTTCGGAAAACAGGTTATCAAATGACATCAACTGCACTCAAGGCACTAACAGCAACCACAGGCAATCGCACTGATTGTTGGAATACTCCTGTTGAATTTGTTGGTGATGTTGTTAAGTTCTTCGACGGGCAGATTGATACTGACCCGTGTTGCAATGACATCAACAATCCCAACGTACCTGCCAAGGTTCTTTATACTGAAGAAACGAATGGTTTAGCACATCCTTGGTGTGGTAAGGTTTTTATGAATCACCCTTATTCTGATTCCAAAACCTGGGTTCCTTATGCTGCACTCCAGTATGAATCTGGAAATGCAAAAGAAATGGTTCTTCTCATCAAACTTGATGTTTCTACAAAATGGTGGACCTCAGTTTCCAAATATCCATGGATTGCTATAAACAAACGATTAAAGTTTGGTGCAGGTAAAGGTGCAGCACCATTTCAATCTGCTGTTATCTACTTAGGAAAAGATCTTGAACGATTTAAGAAAGTATTTGGTAAGTATGGCACACTCTATGTGCCAGGTTGATTAGTGTCCACTAATCTCCCACAGACCATCAATTCCGTGTATATTAAAAGAGTCAAAGGGACACACAATGATTCTCTCTCAAGCATCCTGCCTCAAGACACGTCAACGTATGTGGGTCGGTCGGAAGACTGATAACGGTCCACAAATTGGTTATGGTGATCAACCAACACAACTCGAAAGTGAGTGGATTGCTGGTGTTTATGCTGAAAAGTATGCAGCAGAAGCAAAGGCAAAGATTCCATCTTTTGAGTGATTATCACTCTCACATTTCCACCTAATTCTTCTTCATTATGGGCACTCGTTCTCGCATTGGTATTGAACTCGCAGACAAATCTATTCTGTCAATTTACGCGCATTGGGATGGTTATCCTTCCTGGACTGGTCGCATCCTGAACACACATTACAACACCCGTGAACAGGCAGCAGACCTGATTGATGGTGGTGATTGTTCATCTATCTGGACAAAAGATCGTTGGACTGGTAAGCAACTTGCTCCATATGTGACTGAGAATAAAGAAGCAGAAGAATATGGTCCACAATACTATAGCGGCAGAGGAGAGGATTGTCCTCCTCGTCTTGATAAGAACCTGAAACAATTCATTGAAGATGGTGAAGAGTATGGATACATTTACCGCAATGGTGAATGGGTCTGCTATAATACTCGTAGTTGGGATGATAACTTCGGAAAGAAAGAAGTCATCCCTGAAGGTGCTCTTGCCTGCTAAATTACAATGTGTTATCCTACTATTCAAACACCAATGAATTACAATTCAATGTCTTACTCTGAGCAACGTCGTGAACGTCTAAATGATGTCATCTTTGACTATATTTCAGACGAAGAAACATCAATGGAAGAACTGTTTGATGATATTATTGCAGAGGTCCGTGGTAGTCATGAATACTTCGCAAGATATGAGGAAAAGTGTTCAAAACTGCTTAATAAGTTGAACGCAATTACATTTGTTGAAGGAAGTAATAAGGATTGGGAAGACTTCTGGAACAGCACTGATGAAGAACTTTCGTCGTCGGATTGCTGATGGAAAGTCTATTCAAACTTGCAACTGACATCGCAGCATCATCACCATCTAAAAAGAAGGTTGGTGCTGTGTTACTCAAAAAGAACAGGGTTATCACTTGTGCTACCAACAATGAGAAGAAAACTCATCCAACTCAAGCACATTGGGCACAGAAAGTAGGACGACCTTGTAAGATCTATCTTCACGCAGAATTGTCTGCCTTAATTAAAGCAAAAGAGGAAGGAGATAAGATCGTTGTTGCACGTTTGGGTGGACACAATCAAGACGAATTAAGAATGGCAAGACCCTGCCCAGTTTGTGAGGCATATCTCAGAGATTGTGGCATTAAAGATGTCTACTACTCTGTGACAAATAACAAATGGTCTTATGAACACTGGGAGGATTGATTGATGCCTTACAAAGATCCCATCAAACAAAAAGAAGCAAAACGTCAATGGTATTTGAAGAACAAAGAACTTACCATTGAAAGATCCATGGCACACAAACATCGTGATCAGAAATGGTTTAAATCGATTAAATCTACCAAGTCATGTGTTGAGTGTGATGAATCTAGGTATGAACTTCTAGATTTTCATCATATAGATCCCAGTACAAAAATCACAACAGTTTCTGATATGCTTGGAAGATATGGTAGAAGCAAGATTCTAGATGAGATGGCAAAGTGTGAAATTCTTTGCAAATCTTGTCACATGAAACACCATTACAACTATCCATTTCATTGAGAGAATTTAACCATGGCAACTTGGAAAGCAAATGTATTTGTAAACTCAAGAGTTGGACAAATTACAACAACAGTTGAAGCAGCATCTTTTAGTGGTGCTGAAGAACAAATCTATGCAAAACATGGTGATGTTCAACAAATCACCAATTTAAGAGAAGTTTCAAGTGGTGGAGGTTCTCTACTCTCTGATGCTGGAGATATGGGAGGTTGGTTTATACTTGGTTGCATAGTTTTTGCAACTTGGTTGATTATGGAGTTCTGGTGGATTATTGTTCCTGTCGCAGCAATTTGTGGTCTGGGTTGGATAGCAATGAAAACAGAACATTTATGGAATAAGTGAAGTAGTGGACACTTTGACAAACTGTCCACTATCGGTTGAAACCGACCCGTTTTCCTGTATTCTATAAGGGTCAAAGGAACCAAACCAATGCGAGACTTCATCTGTGTTTATTTTGGTAAGGATTGGGCAATCAATGCCCGTGGATTCTCCAGTGCCAGACAGGCAGAATCACACGGCAAATATATGATGCCTGTTCCTGGATGTTTCGGGTTTGCTGTGATTGAAGAGGACATAGGTTGCTGGAATGTAGATTGGGATCGCAGCATGTTATCAGGTAAAGAGACAGTATCTCAGGACAATCTCGGTAACTTTGCAATCTCCTTCTGATGTTATTCACTTCTGGCAAATCTAAGCACACTCATCTCACTCAGAGTGTGTATGAGTTCTTTACAACCAAATATGAAATTGACAGTGACGTTGAGGTTTATCACACCGACCTAAGTGATGATAATGCTTTTGGATTCACTGAGGTCAACGGTGATGAGCAATTCATCCAGATCCACAGCAAATTAAGTGAAAAAGACTATGTTATCACTTTGTTGCATGAATTGGTTCACGTTGTTCAAAACGAAGATGGACTATTTGATGATGAAGAGAGAGAACGTCAAGCATATAATTTGGAGATAAGTTTATACAATAATTACTGTGCCACTCGGTAAGGTGTCCACTATTGGTTGATCTGCCCTCGTTTTCATGTATTCTATAAGAGTCAAAGGAACACAACTCATGACCACTTCCTTCGCAGACTACGTTGCTCAGCAGGATGCTCGCAACACCATTGAATTAAATGTCCGTAAGTACACACTGATGCTGTGTGATGCTCTCAAGCAAAACTACATCGAATACTGCATCAAAATGCACAATCGTAGCATTGCTGTTGATGGTGATCCTACCAATTATCACCATGAGTCCATCGAAAAACTGAAGAATGGTGAGTCTGATTATGACTTCTTTATTGAAGAAGGTCGTAAGTATCACAAAATTGTAATGGATGCTAACGGTTCCCGCAGTGTTCATGCCTTTGTTGATAAAAAGACTGGTGAAGTTTACAAGTCTGCCAGTTGGAAATCTCCTGCGAAAGGTGTACGTTTCGATCTGCGATTGATTGAGCAACGTGAGTGGTTGCTTGCCAATGCAGATTGGGCAGGTAGTTATCTTTACATAAAGTGATGTGTCAGTTGGGAGAGTGTCCACCACTCTCCCCAAAGCACTCCAAAACCTGTATTCTATAAGAGTCAAAGGAACACAACTCATGACCACTGGAACCTACCTCGTTGCCTGCCCTGCTCTCGGTGAACGTGAAATCGTCTACGGTCTCGACAGAGCAGCAGATGTTTGCTATTCTATGCACGAAGAATCCGATTCTTATGCTTTTGTTGAAGATTGGTTGGGTTGGACTGTGATGGAGTACGGAGAACTCTGATGTTTGCTTCACTTTCTAAACCACGTTCTCTTAAACAACATCGCATCATTCACATGAAAGTTCTTGCTCTGATTGTCATTGCCATTCTGTTCTGGAGTAGTGATGATGCCCGAAGATTTACTGCTGACGGTCTCAACAATGCAGCAGAGATTATCAGTCCTGATACTCCCAACAAGATCAACATTTCATTCTGATGCAAACAACGACTGCAACTTATCAAATTGAAGTCACAACAGATGAAGGATATTTGTCCTTCATCAAAGTGATGCCAACCAAACCAAAAACACACAAAGGAGTTAAATCACAGAACACAAAGTTATCAAAATGGGTAGAAAAACAATACCCTAACTTTACATCCTACGAAATTTCTCTTCTCGACTGATGAACACTTTTCCTCTTGATGATCAACTGGTGATGTTAATTGACCGACTGAATAATGCTATCAATGTTTGCTACGAAGCACCAGATCGTTCGGATGAGGGTTATCCTTATGCAACAGGATATTCACGGTCTGCGATGACTGATGTGGCAAATAGTTTGTCTGCTATTGTTAAACAAATGCGAGAGGAGGTGGACAGTTGAGAGAAGTGTCCACCATCGGTTGAAACCGACCTGTTTTCCTGTATTCTATAAGAGTCAAAGGAACACAACTCATGACCGACACTGGTTACACTCTCAATCGAGTTAATTTCACTCAAGATGAAGAAATTTGCATCCTAAAGTTTCTTCGTCAAGCACAAGAATGTGGGTATCCTAGTGCTAACGAACCCTGGTATCCAGTTATTAACAGCATCATGAGAAAGTATTACGATTCCGACATCAAGGAGTCACAAGAATGGCAGACAATCTAACAAAAACTTCTTTTTCCATCTTCAAGCACTCAAACTAATCATGAACTACACTCTCAAACAACTCCAAGATCGTATCAATCTGATGGTCGAATTGCAAGGTGAAAATGCACCTTGTGCGGCATGGATTTACACTGCTGAAGATTGTATGATTCGTGATGAAAATGATGAACCGACTTATCCTTGCGACAAACATCCTGAACTTGCTGAAAGAATCTTCGATGATGTTGGGAACATTGATTACATCTACACTGTGATTCAGGAGTGCGTAGATGAAGTTACGGAAGAACAGTTGATGATACTTCAACAGGAGTTAGTTTGATGATGGACCGTCTTGAAATGTTGTCTGCCCGTGAACAACTCATGGAGGACATTGATTGCATCATCACCGATTATTTTGCACAGTTCGATGTCAATTATGATGAAGAACTTGTGAAGATATTATGTGATGCTGTCTGCAAAAACTTTCCAACTAACTAACAACACTGAAATCTGGTAATGATTGTTCTCACTTCTGAAAACCAAGGTTGTGCCTATTCCATTGATAGTGAAGGCACACTATTTTACACTCCACAGTATCAAGATGGTTCTATCAATCTTGAGGATTGGTGTGAAGTTGATCTGATGCACTTGATGGGAGAAGAAGAAAATCTTCGTCTCGAAGTTGATGCAATTCATGAACAACTAATTAAGATGAGTAAAGCAATCGGAGAGTATTTTCAACAATGACAATGACTGAACAAGACAAAAACGACCTCGCACGATGTAAAGAATTTGGATTGCCTGATGATGCTGAACTCATTGATGATGTTTTTTATGTTTGGGAAACTCGGTTTGGATTACACTCAACAATGACAAAACAAGGTCGTAAAATGTTGACTGGACTGAAAAAGGAAGATGTCATCAGCATGACACGTTGGCATCTTAAATGTGAACAAGATGGCACACTTGAGAAGTATAGTAGAGTTGTAGGGTCTGTGATTGTTGGTGGTAAGTTGTAAAAACTAATTTTCTTGCATTGGGAGTGCTAGGGATGACCTAGTGCTCCTTTTGTCGCATAAAACCATTGATTTTTCCGAATTGGGCAACCAGTTGGCAAGGTGGCACAGCATATGGGCACAGCACCCAAAATCGTGTATTCTATAGAAGTCGAGAGGAACACACCTCATGAAAACCGCAAGCATCAACGAAGTCCACACTTGCATCGACCAGGATGACGTTTGCATCATCAACCTCGGCAGAAAGCATCACTTCAACTTACTGCCTGTTGTGAAAATCAAGGAAACCGAAAAAGCAATTCAATTCGGTTCAATTATTGTTCCACGTCACACTATCTGGTTCCCCAAGAAAGCACTGTCTGAGTGTAAAGAAGTTCCTGGAACTTTCACACTCAAAGGATGGTTCAAGTTCGATTCTTGGGGTTCGTTGTTCCTTTCCAGCAACATGCGAGCATCAATGTTGTCTCTTGTTTTCTGATCTTAATTCACACTAATTCTTCATTTTTGTTATCATGACTGCATCATTCACTGCTGAAGAGATCAATGCCCTTTGTTATCAACCTTATTGGTACAATATGGGACTGGATGATCGTATCACACTGGAAGCAATTCTTGAGGAGTACATTGAAGCAAACACTGATGATGTTTTCGGTGATGAAGCAAAGTATCTTCTGGAAAGGATTCAGAATCCTATCTTCAAGAAGTACAAAGATGTGATTCATTGTGGAGTTTCTCACTAATGATTGAGTTTATGCTTGCAACTGCGATTCTTGCTGGTAAAGTACAAATTGCACCAGACAAGGTGCAATATGATTTTATCAACGACGATCAAACAATTACAACAATTATTGAAACCAACTGCATTGTGAATCATGACGGCATTTGTAACACCCAAGTCTAAGAAAGCAAAAAACAGATTTTCTAATCTGATGGAATCAAACCCCGAATGTATCATTGAACAAGACAAAGGTGATCGGGTGTTTCTAACATCCGCCAACAACAAAAACCACTTCTGGGTATCACTCAACAACGACAAAGATTGGGAGGTTGAATTTTGAATTATTATGTTGATTTGCCTGGTGAGATTTTAGATCTCACAGATGAGGACATCAATCAATTCCTTGATGAGGAAGATCCTGAAAACAAGTTCAACATTGACACCTATCTTGCTTCCAATTATGACTATTGAAACGACTCAATTCATGACTGAAGAACAACTTGACAAGGCAAAAGAGAACTATGCCAATCACATTGTGGATGGTATGGATATGGATGACCTGTGGACATTTGCTGTTGAAACTATCATGCAAAATATGGAAATGTGGGATGAGCAAGATCTAAAGGAAGAAGTTGTTGATTTGTATGGTGAAGATATTTGGCAAGATTTGAGTGAGGGTGTATGAATATGGTATAATTAGTGTGAACAACCACACAAAATGCTTATGGATCTGGACACACTGACCGAGCACGAATTGCAAGCATTATGTGATGATTGTGAGGATTTTCTGGTTCACAGATACATTCCCTTGACATCACATTCTTCTCATAGTATCATTCAACAAGCACTCAAAGAGGGTTATCAAATTGAAAAGTTCGACCGCATCATTCACCAAAGTTAAACTCACCTCTGATGAGTTAAATGTTCTGATGACTGCACTTCAGTTAATGACGATTGAAGAGCAAAAAGATTGTGAGGATCAATTCTGCGTCAGAACACCTGCACTGTTCAACAAACTTTTATCGAGTTATGAAGTGCGAGGTTAAACTATTTGTTGCGGGCACTGTATTCACTGAAGAAGTCATTGCCCGTGACTATTCTGAAGCAAGGAAAGTTGCTCTTGCTCGTAATCCTAATGCCACTGTAGTTTCTGTCACTGCCAAACTATGAAGACTGAACATCTTGAAGATTTGAAAGACAATGAACTTCAAAAGTTTTTTGAACATGCTGAACAAGAAGCAGAACGATTAGAGATCACTGTTGATTACTACATTGCGGAGTTTCTATGAAATTAAAGAACAAAACTGACGGGTTACGATTACAACTCAGAGGATGGTATCAAGATTGCATTTCACATGAAATCGAACCACTCGAAGTGTATGAAATGCTATTATCTGAGTCAAAAGTATTAAAGGACAATGCACTCAATAAGTATGAACGAACGAGTGAAATTCATGATCTTTTAATTGGTAATTTAACAGCAACTGATTTTGACTGAACTCCCATCTGACTTTCCACATTCACCACCAGAAGGATTTTCTTACGTCACTGAACAACACAATGCTAGCACTCTTTCGATTTGGTTATTACATCATCGTCGGTATGTTTTTCGTAATGATGATTCACCTGTTCGGACAATCTGGGGATTTGTCAAAACAAAACGTGGAAGGAAAGGAAGCACTACGACGACTTACTTTGCCCCCATCAACTCAAATAAGGTAGGAAAAGAGGTTGACATAGCATCAACAACTCCTTATACATCAATGCCACTTCAGTTCTCCAATGCCCTTGAATCTGCGTTATTCGGAAGCACTTGACCACCTGTATGCGTTGTGCGAGTGTTTAGAATGGGATTCAGAATTGACCAGTAATCTTATCACATTAGAAACCGAATTGAACTATCGCCAATGTTTACTGAAGGAACAATCATCGAATATCAAGGACACACAGGACCAATTAAATTTGAATGTGAGTATGCAATCTGCTTTACAATCGGACAATCAAATGATAGAATGAGAGAGGTGAATATGGTCATCTATAATCACTCTTTTAATCAAATTACATTGCCTGATAGTAAATGAGTGTCACCGTCATTGATGACTTTATTCCACAAGATCTCTTCAATGAGATGATGGAATATATTCCCAAGGAAATCCCATGGGAGTATGAAGATTTTTCTGTGAATGAAGATGATGACGTGCCCCAATTTGTTCATCTATTCTATCAACAATATCGTCCACAATCTGAGTATTTTGATGATATTTTACCAGTCCTAGAATGTATCGATGACTTATACTGCATCTTCAGAGTGAAGGTCAATGGTACAATGAGAGGAGACAGATTAAAGGAAAAACCTTATCATATAGATGCAGAAGATACGGACACAAATGTTATTCCACCATTAAAGATCTGTATTCTTATGTTAAACGATAACAATGGATATACACAGGTAAAAGATAAGTCAAGTGGAGTAACTAGACTGTTTAAAAGTAAAGCAAACAGAGCACTATTCTTTCCCAATACTTATGAACATATGGGAACAAATTGTACTGACCAAAACTTAAGAATGACACTCAACATTGTATACGCATAAAAGATTATGCTCTGTCTAAAGACCTATGCCTAGTATACACAAACTCTGGACAATTTGGAAGTATTCATTAGGATCATTCTCTGATGATAAAACACAAGAATACGACAATCACATTGCATTACTCAGGACCGTAATCTTTGTCTCTTATCTTATTACCAATTGCTTTATTATTGCAGGAGTTATTCGACATTATGACAATCAGAAAGTTCAGTGTAGTGTATCAACAACCGAAGAACAAATCAGGGTATTGGAGTAAGCAAGAAGCAACATTCTTTGATGTTCGAGATGCTATGCTCTGGGAACGTCATGTTAAAGAATTAGGGTGCAAAAACGTTGAAATTGTTCCTATTTTAGGTTAAAAACAATTAAAAATGTATTTAAAAACATATATGAGTGTTTTCTAACAGTCTGTGGAAAACTCTGTGGAGAACCTTGACAGTAACTGTATAGGGTCTTCAGAGTTACTTTGCAGTCACTTTTATGCACCTATAAGTATCACATAAAGGTCTCATCTTATCGTTATCTTGGCGTGCAGTCTATCGAACTTTCTCAGAATTGTCAACACCGACCCCATAAAAATCTCAGAACTCTGACATAAATAACCAAAATCTTTCTGAGAATTATACATAAGAATATCGCAACACTTCGTGGTATTCTTGACACACAACTCAGAATGGTTTATAATAACTGAGCAGTCAAATCACCAGAAGAACAATGCCTTACGCACAGAAATCCAAGTATCGCATCACTCTTGAGATTGAAGCAATGGATGACTTTAACCCACATCAGATTGACTGGGAAAAGTTATTTGAATTGCAAGGTGATGAGAAGGTCGAAACTTATATTGAAGACCTCTCCAGTAAGTATGATTCACTTTGGTGATTATGTGAGGTAAGTATAGAGAAATTGTGCCAAAAGTATTAGTGGCACAATAAATGAGCACAGGGTTCTGATTCGTGTATATTAAGAGAGTCAAAGGAACACACCTCCAATGCGTAAGATTGAATAGCAGATGATTGCCGCAATCAACAACAACGAGACCTGGAAATCTGCAAACACTGAGGTAGTTTCTCAGCAA
>Ga0222719_10005442_pt1 | contig 10976 bp, 6 predicted proteins | sample C33_34DmetaG_FD_165039 | JGI IMG/M metagenome (GOLD analysis project Ga0222719, IMG submission 165039) | Estuarine water microbial communities from San Francisco Bay, California, United States - C33_34D | ecosystem: Environmental > Aquatic > Marine > Unclassified | place: USA: California...
ATATGGTTAGCACCGTCTTCGGTTCGATGTTCAAAAGCTTGCGTAGCTTTTCGTGGGGAAGAATCTCTCGTCGATCTTTGGGGTTGATCAGACAGTCCAATTTCACCCGATCCCAAAACAACTTCAGGAAGGTCTTGCAGGACACGCATGTGCTGTCCTCGATCTCCAAGTACTCGTACATTTCTTTCGACAATATCTTGTTCTCGACGACGGAGCTCTTTTCAGGGCCTTCGTAGTGCCCTACCCTGCTCGGTGCGGACATGTTGCGAGAGATCATGGCGCGAATGTGATTTGCTCGGTCTTTAGGAGTGTCAATTTTTATTTAAAAGTTCCCCGACTTGAGTACTCAACTCGGGTTTCTCCAATATGCCTCCCAAATTCGGAGAGACGCACAGTCTGAATTTCGAGCAACAGATGGTGTATACGATGATGGTGGGCTCGCCCTCGATTCTCCCGACGATGCCTTTCAACAAGGAGGCTCAGGAGGTGGGGATGGAGTTGAAGAGGTTGTTTCAGGAGGGCGTGTTGAGCGACATGTACATGGACGTCGACGGTGTGGTTCGGGTCTTCGACTCCGAGAGCCGACGCCTGATTTAAAAAAAAACCGATTAAACGAATTTCGGAAGATCGTCTTCCACAAAAGAAGCTCTCTACACATGTGTTTGGTCGATCTCCTCTGCGGGTTGGGCTTCGGGGTCACAGGGGTCTTCTGCTACAGGCTGCACTGCTCGGAGCCTAAAAACACGAAACGGGTGTTCCCGTACGTCCAAGACGAGGACGATTGTCCCCGAAAGCTCACTTCGTACGAGTTGGAAATCCACTCTCGCCACATGCAGCTGTACGGAAGCTAAACCGATCTCAGTCTCTTTTTTTAAATCGAATTAAGTAAAAGCGGGGGATGTGGCGCGTGGCGACGCCCCTACTGCTTAATTTTCTGGTGCAAGGGTGGATGGGCGAGGTGAACTACAGGGCGATTCCGACCGGCGCCGTTCCGACACCCCCCTCGTACGTGTTTGCGGTTGTTTGGACCGTGTTGTATCTGCTGTTGGGGGGCGTGTTGTATCGAACGCGCTCGCCGACGCTTCTGGCGTTGTGGACCTTCAACATGTTGATCAATCTTTCGTGGACCTACGTCGTCTTCGTCCGCCAAAACGTGGTGGGCGGGATCTACCTTATCGTGTCGATGATGGGGTCCACGTTGGCCTTCGCGTTTCTTACGGACGACAAATGGTCGCGGGGTATGCTGGTGCCCTATCTCACCTGGTTGATGGTGGCGCTGATTTTGAACGTCGAGATGGCGAGGGCCTCCGCAAAAAAATTGAAAAAAATATAGAGCGGTTCCGGTGAGCACGCGAGTATGGCTTCCACTTGGTTTACGGAGCGCGAGGTCGATCTCGTGACCGCGGTGGTCGAGACCATCTGCGGACGCATGGACATGGAACCGGAGGATCTGTTGGGAAGCATCAATCTGCCCTACTCGCATCCCTTGGAGCGAATGATGGAGAAGCATTTCAAGTACGATCCTTGCAAATGTCACGTTCGTGTGAAGGACGGTCAGTGCACCCGCCATATCTCTTCGAATCACACCATGTGCGGAACCCACGCGAAGATGAGGGAGAAGGGCACGCTTCCCGAAGAGATGGTGATCCGAATGGGCGTGGACGACGCGTTGGAACGGTATCGCACGATAAAAAAGGACTCTCGATGGAGTCGTCTTCAACTCTACGTGTGGAAGGAGGAGGACTACCTCTACGACCCTCTCACGGCCTACGTGTACGATTTCGATTCCTTGAAGCGAATCGGAAAGATGCATTCGTCCGGGAAAATATTTTTCGAATAATTTAAATCGGTGGAGCACGCTTAAAATGTCAGAATCTTACAAAGAACAATGCTTCACGACCATAAAGGTAAAATTGTGATTGTCGACTCTCGTAGAGGGCTCTTGCGCAGAACCAAAGTGCTGGGTCTCACTAAATGTAGTTGCGCCGAGATCAAATGGGAGGACACCGGAAAGTCCGAGATGGTGATGATGAACGTTTTGTGCAAAGCGACTTTGGAGGACGGCACCCCCGTGTGTCCCGAAGAACATCATCATCATGGGGGGATGAGTATGTAAGTTTGTTCCGATTCGAGAGCGCCGACTTTTTAATTTGTTTTGTTCGATTAAAACCAATATTAATCTTGAGGTAGTGCTGAAATCGCTCTCATGAATAATTTCATGCTGAATAATATAAAATGAAGCCGTGTGACGCATTTTATGCAGCGCTCGACGCAGACAAAATAGACGAATATAATTTTGACGATTTCGTGCAGAACAGAGACTCGTTACGGTACAACAAGTTGAAGACCAAATTCATCGTTCAGTACAAGAACGAGAACTTCGTGGTGGGGAAACCCATCATGACGTGCCCGCAGGTGCAGCGACTCTTACGAACGGTGGAGTGGAAGTAACGTACTTAAAGTGAACGAGCGTGTAGCTATTTACAGGAGGCTCTCGAAGCGCGTAAGGCGGAGATCGATCATGGTCACAATGATAGTAGCCTATTTGAGCGGTTCGCGGGGTATAGGTAAGAACGGGTCCATTCCTTGGAAGAGTATTTCCGAGGATAAGGTGCACTTTTTGAATCATACCATTGACCGCACGGTCATTATGGGTTCAAAAACTTTTTTTTCGTTACCTGAGCAATATCGTCCTCTCCCTTCTCGAAAGAACGTGGTGTTGACGCGTACACCGTCGGACGGTCGTTTCGATCCCTATCGAAATCGGGCGACCATTTGCGATCTTTCGGAAGGCCAGCGTCTGGTGCGAAATGTGCCTCCTTCCGAGGTGGTTGTGATTGGGGGAGAGGAGATCTACAAAACATTTTTGCCCATATGTACCAACGTGTGGGTTACTGTGATATACTCGAAGGAGGAGTGCGACAAACACTTCCCGCTGCTTGAGGACGATTTCAACATCGATTACATGGGAGAGAAGCAGCTTTCCAAGGACGGCGTCGCCTTCCGAATCTTACACATGGCTCGTATCTCGGATCCGGAGCTTCGTACATGTTCGGCGGACAAGACGTACCTGCGATTGGCGCAGGACGTGCTGAGCAAGTCGCAAGGTAGGATGCGGGACGACCGAACCGGTACCGGCACCTACTCGATTTTCGGAGAGCAGATTCGTTTCGACATTTCGAAGTACGCGCCCCTGCTGACTACGAAGCGGGTTCCTTGGAAAAGCTGTATCGAAGAGCTTCTTTGGTTCATGAAAGGGCAAACGAACGCGAACATTCTGAAGGAGAAGGGGGTGAACATTTGGAACGGCAACTCGAGCCGCGAGTTTTTGGACAAGGTGGGTTTGGAGCGTTTGGAGGTGGGTGACTGCGGAGCGAATTACTCCTTCCAGTGGCGATTCTTCGGGCAGACCTACGGGACCTGTCAGGACACCTACGTTCCCTACACGGAGAACGATCAGCTGCACAACGTTCTCAAGATGCTACGGACCAATCCTACCAGCAGACGGATCTTCATGAGCTCCTGGAATCCGATCGACTTGCTCAACACGGTGCTGCCTCCGTGTCATGTGAGCGCGCAGTTTTACGTGGACGAGGGCCGACTGTCCTGCCACGTCTATCAACGTTCGTGCGACGTGTTTTTGGGTCTCCCGTGGAACATCCTCTCCTACAGCGTGCTGACCCACATTTTGGCCAAGATGGCGAATCTTGTTCCCCACGAACTGATTATGAGTTTCGGTGACGTGCACATCTACGCGGATCATTTGGAGCAGATCAAACTGCAGATGTCTCGAGAGCGCTTGTGCCCGCCCGTGCTGAAGGTCCACGACAGGGTGCGCAAGAAAACCTTCGAGGAGCTCAGCATAGACGACTTCGAAATGATCGAGTACAACTCGCACCCCTCGATCCGAGCTACAATGAGCGTTTGACTCGATAATAATCTAACAAATATCAAAGGGAGTATTTTTTATTCATGGTGTATTATCGTACACAGAATTCGAAGATTTTCTTGGATGGTAAAAAGCCGTTAGGTCAAATCGATATCGGCATAGACTTTGACAACAACTCGGTGATCTCGCGCAAGCCGAACGACTCCATCTCTCAGTACACGGGGAAGAACAACGTCTACGTGGGATACCAGTCCGGTTTCGAGTGCAACCGTGGGGAGGAGAACGTGTTCGTGGGATGCAAGGCGGGCTTTCAAACGAATCTGAACACCGCGCCGGGCGAGGAGTCTCGTGCGGCGCGGAACACCTTCATCGGATTTCGAGCGGGCGACGAGAACACCTCCGGCTCGAAGAACGTGAACATCGGGTCCTTGGCGGGGGTGCGAAGTTTCAACACCGGAAAGACCATGTCGCACAGCATCTGCATCGGCTACAGCAACGGCGCGCAGAACGATTTCAACATCGTGTTGGGCGCCAACACCAACACCTTTTACGAGAGCAGCATCGCCATCGGCAACAATTTGATCGAGGAGGGAGTGACCGAGGACAATAACCAACACAACATCGTTCTCGGCAACAACATCTACAACAGAGGGGAGCGAAATCTCTTGATCTATCCGAATCGCCATGGAAACCTGTTTCAAAACGATCAGAACGACTACATCAACCTCTTCGACGTATTCAAAGGGGTGGTGGGAAAAGACGCGGTGGTGAACGAGGGCTTGCAATTGGACGAGCCCATTCAAATGATGAAGGACACCTACATGAAGCGGACTCTTCAGCTGGACAACATGCTCTTGATTCCGGAAGAAGCGAACGCCTTCTTCGAAGATGTGCCCGCCGGTCTGATCGAGGTCAGCACGTTGCTTCGGGATTTGTACAAAGTGCGTCAAGAGAATCGCGACTTCCTGCTGGAACGAGTGGACGCCGAAACCTTCACTCAAATTTTCTTCGAGCGCACCAACTACAACGGCCTGTCCTCGTTCAACAACGATCTCGCGCCTTGGTTGAAAGAGAACCAGGGCGCGGTGTCCATGAAGGCGTTTTCGAACGATCTGAAGTTCAGCGATGTGGTGAACGACCGAAACCCTTGGTTGGACCAGTACGCGACCCAAGATGACTTTCGACTGGTCGAGGCGAATATGGCGGAGTTGGACGCGAGCGTGCTCGACTTCACCAACGTTCGCCTGGATCGAAACAATCTGGAGCACATCGTGTTCGACGACTTGAATCGGATGTCTCTCTTTCCATCCTGGATCCGAGAGCAGCAAGGAAACATCGATGTGAATCAGTTCGACAAACTTTCCGAGTTGCGCGATGAATTTCTGCGGTCGATCAGGATGAAGGATCTGTTGGAGATGGAGGAGACCGAAAGAGACACCTGGTTGGACATCGATCCCAAGAGGATCGATTTGAGTAAGTTCAACGATAACCTATTTCCCGAGTGGATGAAGGACTTCGACGAGCAGGACAATGAGAGAATCAAAACCCAACCCGAAATCTCGTTGTCCGAGTTCCTCAACGACGATTTCGTCAAACCGCACGCGCTGCTCGATCAAGACCAAGTGTATCTGTCCCAATTCAACAACGACGATTTCGTCAAATCGCACGCGCTCTCCAATCAGAGCGAGGTGAAGCTTTCGGAGTTCGAGAACGATCTGGACATGCCCACCTTGGTGCAAAACAGTTTGGGAGTGATCGACTTGGTGAGCGCGGAGCTATGGGCTCGCTCCAACCAGGACGAGATCAAGCTCTCCGACTTCGACAACAGCGACCAGTTCGTCAAAGCCCACGCGCTCTCCAATCAGGCGGAATTGAAGCTCTCGGAGTTCGAGAACGACAACTTCGTCAAACCGCACGCGCTGCTCGACCAACACCAGGTGGATCTGTCCCAATTCAACAACGACGATTTCGTCAAACCGCACGCGCTGCTCGACCAACACCAGTTGAAGCTGTCCGAATTCCACAACGACGATTTTATCCAACTCCACGCGCTCTCCAATCAAAACGAGCTGAAGCTCTCGGAGTTTCACAACGACGACTTCGTCAAACCGCACGCGTTGACGAACCAAGCTGAGCTGAACCTCTCCGATTTTCGAAACGACGATTTTATCAAACTCCACGCGCTCTCCAACCAGACGGACTTGAAGCTCTCGGAGTTCCACAACGACGACTTCGTCAAACCGCACGCGTTGACGAACCAAGCTGAGCTGAACCTCTCCGATTTTCGAAACGACGATTTTATCAAACTCCACGCGCTCTCCAATCAAAACGAGCTCAAACTCTCCGAGTTCGAGAACGACGATTTTATCCAACTTCACGCGCTCTCCAATCAAAACGAGCTCAAACTCTCCGAGTTCGAGAACGACGATTTCGTCAAAGCGCATGCTCTCTCCAATCAGGCGGACTTGAAGCTCTCGGAGTTCGAGAACGACGATTTTGTCAAAGCGCATGCGCTGCTCGACCAAGACCAGGTGAAGCTGTCCGAGTTCCACAACGACGATTTTGTGAAAATCTTCGCGCTCAGCAATCAGAGCGAAGTCAAACTGTCCGAGTTCCACAACGATAGTTTTGTTAAAGCGCACGCGCTTTCGAATCAGGCGGATCTGAAGCTCTCGGAGTTCGAGAACAACGGTTTTATCAAAGCGCACGCGCTCTCGAATCAGGCGGATCTGAAGCTCTCGGAGTTTCAGAACGATCTGAACATCGAGGCGCAGATCGAGGCGTACGTCTCGCCCGAGTTGGTGCAAAGCGTGTTCTTCTCCGCGCAAACCAACGAAACCGGTTCGAATTCTTCCGGAATAAATTTGAGCAGCTTCCATAACGATCTGGTCGAAGACTGGGTCGTAGGATCGAATCAGGAGGAGATTAAGCTGTCCGGTTTCGAATACGATCAGGCGTTTCACGAGCACCTGATGAAGAGCGTCTTCTACACACCCGAAGACCCCGACGCGCGAGCCGCGCCCAACATCTCCTATCTGAAGCTGCCTCGGCAGTACGCGAGCTCGAGAAACACGAGTATCGCGAAATGTGTTCTGAAATCCCTGCGGCTCGCCGACGGAAACGTGTTGTTGACGGTGTCTGTAGAAAAGCCCTTGGGTAATTTGGATTTGATTCAAGTGGGATTCCTTACGAACGAAGATTTGATCCACGCCGACGAAAAGGCTATCCTGTTGGACATCAAATACGTGACGGAGAGTGTAGATTACAAAGATTTTACTCAGTACTCTTGGTACAAGAACACACGAAAGTACGTATTCAAATACGACAGCGCTCAGTTCAACGACAACACCTACGTGAACGGTAACTATCTGCAAGATGGTCTGTACTCGGTCGATTTGTTTTCGTACGTTCTGAAAAAGCGAGACGCCGATCATGTCATCACCGTTGCGGATTTCGGGCTCGAACTGTTCGCGTGTACGGTGAACGGCGTGGCCTTGAACAGAGAGTTCATCGGTACCGAAATGCCTATCGAAAATGTAGAACCCGAACCGGAGCCCGAACCCACAGGACCCCCCTCCAAATTGGTGATACTGTCCGTAACTCAGGAGGACGAGATCTCCGTACTGGTGACTGTGGCTGTTCGTAAGCCGGTCGGCAGTTTGAACGAGTTCGTGTTGAAGCTGTTCACGAACGACGATTTGATTGTGAAATCCGAACAAACACTCTTTTTGGCACCCGAATTCGTCTTGGAGGAGGAGACCGTAGAAACCATGAGCGAGTATTATACCAACACTCGAAAATACGTGTTGACTTACAAGGGTTCCGAGGCGATTCAACTTGTCGGGGACCCGCTGGACGAGGAGACCTACTCCTTGGACATCATGAACTTCGTGCTCACCCCGAGAGATCCGTCGAGCTACGAGGTCGTTCTTCAGGACTTCGGAATGAAATTTCGAGACGTCATGATCGACGATAAGTACGTTTCGGCGGACTTGTTGGGGGAGCAACTACCCATCATACCCTACACCTCCTTGGGGACGGCGCACATCACGCTTACACCGATGCTGATGGACGACGGTCAGGTGGTGGAGCTGACGCTGAGACTGATGAAACCCGAAGGCGCTTTCGACGGTTTGGAGTACGAGTTCCTTTTGAACGCGCAGAAGGCGGAACTGCTGCAACAGATGTCCTTGTTGGAGGGCGCGAGTTGCACCGTCGACACGAAGCTGCAACAGGATCTGTCCGCCGAAGGATACTTCCAAAGCACCAACAAATACACCATCGCGTGCACCTACGACCCCGACTATCCGCTGACGGAGACTCAAACGGACGACGGCAACTTTTCGGTCGATTTGTACAAGTTCTATTTGGTCCCCGTGGGCGAAGCGATCGCCATTAGCGACTACGAGTTCACTTTCCAGAATTTCAGCGTGAACAACTCGACCAATTTCAAAAAAACCTATCAAAAGATCCAATTTCAAGAGGACGAAACCAATCCTCCCGAAGGGACCCCTCCCGAAGGGACCCCTCCCGAAGGGACCCCTGACACTACCAATCCTTACTTCAACGGCAGCTTCGTGACGAACTACATCGTGAGAGCCATCTACGACAACCCCCCACAGCATCGAGCGCTTTCGAACATCAATTTAGGCGAGTCCGTCTTGCGTGTCTTTCAATACAAATTTCCGTGGATCCAGGAGGATCCTTCTCAGATCAGTTTGGAGAGTTTCTCGAATGACATAGGCGCGTTGATTCACACCGCGGGAAGCAACGTGTCGCTTTCGGAGTTTCAGAACGACGATTTTATTAAAACCTTCGCCTTGTCCAATCAGAACCAGGTCAAGCTGTCCGAGTTCTCCAACGATTTGAACATACCGGAATGGGCGCAAAGGCCTCAGGGACAGGTGGATCTCTCCGACTTCAACAACAATTTGGTGGACGAGAGTTTCGTCCAGGAGCGGATCTCCGTGGAGTTCGTCAAGAATCTTTTGATATCCAACGGCAACCTTTTGGATCAGTCCAGCGCTACGAGCGTTCCGGACGGTCGGGTCCCATTGAGTGCCTTCTACAACGACATCGTCAAGGCCTTCGCGCTGAGTAATCAGTCGGAGGTCAAGCTGTCGGACTTCGACAACAGCGACGACTTCGTCAAACCGCATGCCTTGTCCAATCAACACGAGTTGAAGCTGTCGGAGTTCGACAACAGCGATTACTTCGTGAAGCCCTTCGCCTTGAGCAATCAATCGGAGGTGAAGCTCTCGCAATTCGACAATCGCGACGAGTTCATTAAAGCGCACGCGTTGCTCGAACAAAGTCAAGTGAAGTTGTCCGACTTCGACAACAGCGACCGTTTCGTGAAGCCCCACGCGTTGCTCGAACAAAGCCAAGTGAAGTTGTCCGACTTCGACAACAGCGACGAGTTCGTCAAGTCGTTCGCGTTGAGCAATCAATCGGAGGTCAAGCTCTCGCAGTTCGACAACCGCGACAATTTCGTCAAGCCGCACGCGCTTCTCGAACAAAACCAAGTGAGGCTGTCCCAATTCGACAACAGCGACGGTTTCGTGAAACCGCATGCCCTGTCCAATCAGCACGAGTTGAAGCTGTCGGACTTCGACAACAGCGACCAATTCGTGAAGTCGTTCGCGTTGAGCAATCAGTCGGAGGTCAAGCTCTCGCAGTTCGACAACCGCGACAACTTCATCAAACCGCACGCGCTTCTCGAGCAAACCGAGGTGAAGTTGTCGCAGTTCGACAACCGCGACAACTTCATCAAACCGCACGCGCTTCTCGAACAACACGAGGTGAGGCTGTCCCAATTCGACAACAGCGACGGCTTCATCAAACCCCAGGCGCTTCTGCACCAGAGTCAAGTGCGGCTCTCCGAGTTCCTGAACGACGACTTCGTCAGCACGTTCGCCTTGAGTAATCAGTCCGCGGTGAAGCTTTCCGAGTTCGACAACGACGGCTTCGTGAAACCGCATGCGCTTTCGAATCAAGGTGATTTGAAACTATCCGACTTCGACAACCGCGACGATTTTATTAAAGCTCATGCGCTGAGTAATCAATCCACGGTTCGACTGTCCGGGTTTCGCAACGATATCAAAAAGGTGATCCAAAACTCGCCCGAACCGATTCCCTTCAGCTTTCTGCAGAACGACCTCTTCGAGGCGTGGGCCTTGAAATCCCAGAACGAGGTGATGCTCTCCGACTTCAACAACGGCGACTCCTACGTGCAAAGTGTTATCGAAGAGGAGTCCAAAGAGTTCGTGGGCGATTATTTGAAAACGTGGCTTACGAACAACAACAACGTGATCGGTCTTTGCAATTTCGTGTTCGACGTACCTATCGATCGCGTAGCGAACTGGCTGAACAAGTCGCAAGGAAACATCATGCTTAGTGGATTTTGCAACAACGTGGCGCCTTGGCTCAGTTACAACGCCAAGAATATCCCCTTGAGCTCCTTCTACAACGACATTATCATCACCTCGGACACCATATCGTGGGCTACGCAAGATCAATCGACGGTTTTACTGTCGAAGTTTCACAACGATCTGATTCCTTTGTGGGCGCTTTCGAATCAGAGTGAAGTGAATCTTTCCGAGTTCAAGAACGACCTCAACCTCAAGGAGTGGAGCCAAAGGATTCAGTACGAGGTGAACTTGTCGGAATTCAAAAACGATCTCAATCTCAAAGAGTGGAGCCAGAGGGTGCAGTATCAGGTGAATCTATCCGACTTCAACAACGATTTGAATCTGAAAGACTGGAGCCAGAAGGAGCAAGATCTGGTCGCGCTCTCGGGTTTCAGCAACGATTTGAATTTGAAGGAGTGGAGCCAGCACGAACAAAATCATGTGGCGTTGTCGGGGTTTCGCAACGACTTGAATCTCAAAGAGTGGAGTCAGGAGGAGCAAGCCGACGTGCTTCTCTCTCAGTTCAGCAACGACTTGAATCTCAAAGAGTGGAGTCAGGAGGAGCAAGCCGAAGTGCTTCTCTCCCAGTTCAGCAACGACTTGAATCTGAAAGAGTGGAGTCAGGAGGAGCAAGCCCAAGTGCTTCTCTCCCAGTTCAGCAACGACCTGAATTTGCA
>Ga0222719_10005443_pt1 | contig 10974 bp, 6 predicted proteins | sample C33_34DmetaG_FD_165039 | JGI IMG/M metagenome (GOLD analysis project Ga0222719, IMG submission 165039) | Estuarine water microbial communities from San Francisco Bay, California, United States - C33_34D | ecosystem: Environmental > Aquatic > Marine > Unclassified | place: USA: California...
AGGGGTGGCTCACCCGCCTTGATGACCTTACCCAACGCACGATGACGCGCGAGTGGGGACTTCTCCCTAACATCACTGTAACCGTGGGCGCTGAGGATACCCGAATTTCTTATGGGGATAATAACCTTGGCTTTCATTTACTTTGGGTGGAGAAAAATTATCGTCTGCGCCCAGATTTGGACTTCGCACGTTGCCTCTGTTGAGCTTCTCGACGCTTACGAATATTATCCATCTCTTTCTGTCTCAAGGATTTACCGGTTGTAGAACGGTTCTTCACAGGGGTACCAAATCGCTGAGCTGTGGTCATCGTTTTGATTTGACCACTGGGTCTCTTATTGAAAGTGAAATCTTGGGGTTTCCGTTTCATTTGATCACGAGCTCTAGCATTGGAGATGACCGTCGCGGGGTTATTACCACGCTCCAACCTCCGCATGAACTCCTGACGGTTCTTTCTCTCGAGGCCACTCATACCTTGGAGCATCTTCGCTGTATCACCTCTCAACTTGTCCCGCTTGGCTTTTTCTTGATCTTTGCGCTTCTTTTCCTCTTCTTCGCGACGTCTTCTTTCCTCGAGTACCTTCTTTTCCTCTTCCGCCTTTTGCTGCTTCACACGCTCCGCCGCTAAGCGATTGCGTTGTAACTTGTCAGCATTTGTCAATACTGTGCGAGTATCTTCACCCTTAGCCACCCTATCCATAAATCGCTTTCGGTTATCTCGACTTAACTTATCCATAGATTGAAGCTTTTGAGCAGTTTGTTTCGTTGCAGCATCACCCATATCTTTCTTTGTTTTGATATCTCTGGCAAGTTCAACGCGTCTTTTACCAAGATCATTTCTCAACTGCATCACAAAGCGAAGTTGACCCTTACGCTTATCTTCCGCGATTGGCGCCTTCTCAATCTCTGTACGAAGTCTTGACTTTTCGTCAAGGAGACGGTCAAGTCTTTCAAGTTCTTGGGGTGTCTCGGCCTTCCGAATGGCATCCTCCCACCCTCGTCGCCATTGACCAAAGGTACCTGGGATTTCACGCACAACCTTACTGAGGAGGGGTTGTTTGTTAATAACCTTTTTACGAGCGTTATTAAAGATAGTCTTATTCTTAGAATTATTCCATCTCTTCATGAAAGCCTGGAGATTAGAACCCTTTGCGCCAATCTGTTTGAGCTTCCATTCAACACCTTCTCGTATTTTCTTCCTGTCCTTGTTGAGCGCCACGGCGTTAGCCAAAACCTTTTGATCTCCGTTAGTTGCCAACCTATTCATAAACTTCTTTCGGTTCTCACGCTCGAGGGAGCTCAGACCTTGGAGTGTTTTGGCGACACGCTTTATTTGGAGATTTCTATTTTTCTTTGCTGCCTCTTCAGCCTTTTTCTTGTCTTCAATCATTTGTCGTTCCATCTCCTCCTTTTTCTTTTTGGCAGCTTGTTCAGCCTTTCGCTCCGCATTGAGTGCTTTGGCACTGGATACCACCTTATTAGCACCATTAGTGGCCAACCTGTTCATGAACTTCTTTCGGTTCTCTCGTTCAAGGGAGGTCAAACCTTGGAGTGTTTTGGCAACAGTCTTTGTTTGAAGATTTCGATTTTTCTTCTTGGCTTCTTCCATCTTCTTCTTTGCGTCTTCAGCCTTTTTCTTGTCTTCAATCATTTGTCGTTCCATCTCCTCCTTTTTCTTTTTGGCAGCTTGTTCAGCCTTTCGCTCCGCATTGAGTGCTTTGGCACTGGATACCACCTTATTAGCACCATTAGTGGCCAACCTGTTCATGAACTTCTTTCGGTTCTCTCGTTCAAGGGAGGTCAAACCTTGGAGTGTTTTGGCAACAGTCTTTGTTTGAAGATTTCGATTTTTCTTTGCTGCCTCTTCAGCCTTGCGTTTGGCTATCTCGTCATTTAAGACTTTTTGTTTTTCAGTCTTTCTACGTACATTTTCGGCGTTTGCTTCCATCAATATGTTACGCTTATCTTCAGTCTTCAGTCGTTCGATGTATTTTCTACGATTGTTCTTTGTAAGGTTCGTAAACTTTTGAAGTTGTGTAGATAGATTCTTCATATTCTGTTCTTTTCCAGTTCTCAAACCTCGAACTCGTGCATTCCTTTCGATCGCACGTTTCATAATAACATCTGCAGTACTTGGTGCCATCTTAAAATTATTCATATATTTAGCCCTCTCTTCATCCGTTAGATTTCTAAGAGAACGAAGTTTGGTATCGAAGGCTTTCGTATTTTCACCAAGTTTTTTCTTACGCTCTTCATTTGCCATATTCTTTTTCCTTTGGATGTTAAGGGCTACCGCATTTGAAATAACTTTTTCTTGCCCATTTTGTGGGAGCTTGTTCATAAATGATTTACGATTTTCCCGAGTAAGTGTTGTCAGGCCCTGTAAAGCCTTTGCGACATTCTTTGTTGTTTTGTTCTTATTCTTTCTCGCAGTCTTTCTATTTGAGTTGAGCTTTTCAGCTTCTTTCAACACACCCTCTACAGGTTCAATTTGGAGTCTATTTTTGAAATTGGCACGTTCATCTGTGGTGAGATTTGTAAGTGTCTTGAGTTTAGTTTCTGCAGCAACTTTTTGAGCTTTAGCATTTGCATTGACAAGACCCTTGATTGGTGTAATATTCACGTGGGGTGTACTCAATTGTTTGAGATACACATCCTTCTTAGATTGTGGGATTGCAGACTTTCTCACATAGTTTCTCACAACATCTTTGTCCTTCTCGTTCTCAGAGTTCCTTGCCTTTGACACCGCAATGAGGTCTACAAGCAATGCTTTACCATCCTTAAGGTCAGACATGTACTCCTCCATCTCCTTACTTGTGAGATGTTTGAGACCTCTCAAATGAGACTCGAGTTTCTTTTCATCTTTGAGCTTTTGGGCTTCTTCAGCCTTACGTCTTTTCTCTTCATAGAGACGATTTTGCTCATTGCGACGATTCTTCACATTCTTATTTAACCGGTTACCTTCATTCTTCAGTGATTGAATATTAGTATTCGCGTTAACAATCTTTCTAATTAAACCAGATCTCTGATTTGGTGTCAAATCATTGAGAGTATTGAGGTATGTAGAAAGTTCAGTTTTCTTTTGTGCGATTTCATCGTTGCGAGATTTCAATACTTTATTAAGTTCTCTAATTTCACGCTTAATACTATTCATATCTGTATTGACCTCAACACGATTGAGGAATGATTGTTTATTGGTATTTGGAAGTCTCGTCTCTTTGAGGTAGCCACGAAGATCGTCCTTCTTTGCGTTAACGGCTTTAGCATTACTCAATGCTTTCATCTTAAGAGCCTCCTTTTTGAGTTTGTCGAGGGTTGATCGACCACTATTGAACTTGTTTAGGATATTTTTACTATTGATACCCAAATTATTGATATAGTTGGAGAGTTCTTGACGTTGTGCAGCTTTCGCCTTTACTGCGGTGTTTATATTGGTTGCTCGACTTTTGAGATTGTTCAAAGTCGCAGCTTCACTATCAAAGTTTTTGAGAATGGCAGCTCTATTAGTGTTACTAATATTGAGACCGTTCATGTGTTCTACAAGACTTTCTCTATTTTGTGCCATCTTTTCCGATACTCGTTTAATCAAGAGTGAGTTTGCTTCATTACGAGCATTTTGTAATGATATAGTGCCATTGGCATTAAACTTATTGAGAACAGTTTTAGTATCCGTATTTGAAAGTCCAATTTTCTTGAGATAATTGTCAACTTCAACTCTGGTTGCAAGTCGTTTTTCAACTTTTCGCTTTTTTGAAAGTTCATCAATTGTTACTCTCAATGATGTCAAGGTTGCATTCTTATTGGCATTAAACATATTGAGAATGCGTGTCTTATTTGAAACATTCAGATTTGTCCCATCGAGAATTGCCTCAAGCTCACTACGATTTTGAGATCTCTTTTGCGCAATCCTCCTGTTTCTCAATTTCGCGGCTTCATTTTTGAGAGCATTCACAGTCACATTTGACTTGTTGAATTTATTCATAATTGTGTTTCTATCCTCAACATTCAGGTTGAGACCATTGAGTGCGTTGTAGAGTTCAGTTCTATTACGAGCTCGTTTCTCAGCGATTCTCTTCACCCTGATATCCTTCGCTTCATTCAGCATAGAGTTTAGAGTAACATTTCGCGTGTTGAACTTATTAAGTAACACCATTTGGTCACTATTTGGGAGGTTCTTTATAGAATCTTCGAGGGTTTTGCGCTCCACCCCCCTCTTCGCACCTTTCTTAGACACTTGGAGATTATTTCCCAGAGCCTTGGCGTTGTTATATGACAAATTCTTAATTATTATATTCTGTTTGTTCTTATTATTCAACATATTGAGACCATTGAGGTACTCCTTAATTTGTCTTCGAATCTCCACACGTTCTTCTTCATTTCGCGCAGCCTTTAACTGTCTCCCTCTGTTTCGGAGGGTGTTGAGACTTCGTGGGTCTTTGTTATAATTCTGTAATATGAGATTTCTATCGGATGTATTCAGCTTCAATTCTTCGGAGAGATACAAGGTCAATTTGTCTCTATTTTTCTCAATTGTTTTCGCTTCCCTCTCTCTGGCAATGTTTTGGAGTTGATTGAGACTGGTTGTTTCATTATTGAATTGCTCCAATAACGCATTTCGGTCGGGTTGATTAATATAGAGGGTTGTGAGGAAGTTTGAAAATCCCTTGCGATCAGTAGCTTTGCGTTTAGCGTTGAAATCCTTTTTGTATAATGTAGCAATATTTTTGACTGTACTTAAGTTCTCTCCGTCATCGAGTCTTTTGAAGAATGTTCTCTTTGAATCATTGTTGAAACCCATATTTGTCATGTATTTATTGAGATCATCCTTTTCAAGTTGCCTTCTCTCTTTGGATCGCTTAATCGCCTTATTGGTTGCTAACTGCTTGATAGAATTCCAATTCGTAAAATAATCACCAAGTTTCGAAGTAATCTCAGTTTTATTTTCAGCTGTCAGGTTTTTAAGAGTATTAAGATATTTATAAAAATCCTCTTTGTCCTTGGCATACTTACCATTCTTTCTCGACTTGTTGATTTCTTCGGCTCTTTTTGAGAGAACATTTACATTTATATTGCTGGAATCAAAATTTCGGAGAATACCATTGATATTATCTTGTGTGAGGTTACTTAATCCACCGAGGACTTTCACGAGTTCTTCCCTCTTTTGAGCTTTCAAAATGGCAAACTTTTGGTTGGCAAACTTCTTGGCTTCAACTTTGAGAGCGGCTACATTCTTTTGGTTTTTGTTAAGTTTATTCATAAATAGTTGTTGTTCTCCCGCATTGAGACCTTGTTCATTCAAAAACTTCTTGAATTCTGCGAGTTTTCCGGCTTTTCTGCTAGATTTTTTTTGAGAATTCAAGTTTGTCGCATTTTTTATAATTGTATTCAAGTTTACATTCTTATTAAAGTTATTGTAAAACTTCTTCTTCTCTACATTATTGAGATCGAGTTTATTGAGATGTAAGTCGAGTTTTATTTTATTTTTCTCACGCTTCTCAACGATTCTCTTTTGAAGTGTTTGATTTGCCAAATTCTTTGTAGCGTTAAAGTTGAGATTTTGAGCCATAATATTTCGCTTATTATTGGCATTGAGACCCAATTTATTTATGTAATCTGACTTTGCACGTTCAATTTCATTCTTTTTAATTTGTTTCTTCTTCTTGGCAATGGCACCAGCTTCATTCATGAGGGGTTCCAACTTTTCGTGCTTCAACTTTTTCGCAAGGTTATTTATTTCCTCATTTGTGAGACCAAGTTGTCTGCCACGATTTGTGAGTAGTCTCATGTTTGTGTTTCTCTTTTGTTGTATTCGTGAGACCAAGATCGCATTAGCTTCTTCTTTCAAATTTACCAAAGCAACGTTATTATTCACATTAAATTTATTGAGAACAATCTTTTGATTTTCTAGAGATAAACCTTGTGTCTTCATATATTGCTCAAGTTCATCACGGTCTTTGGCACGTTGAGATTCAACTATTTGTTTAATCATTGTATTCAACTCACTTCGCAAGCCAACGATGTTGACATTTTCAGCATTCAATCTACGAATGAATGCATTCTTATTCGTATTTGATAGGATTGATCCCTTCACATTTGAGGCGAGTTTTGATTTATTATTGGTGAGCTTCGAGTTTTGAGCATTCTTGATAATCTTATTAACTTCATTTTGAAGCGATTTAAGATTAGCTTCATTTGTATTGAAACGTTTCTCAATATTGATCTTAGTATTTTTAGGAATATTCGCGGTTTCCAAGTATTTCATTAAGGTTATCTTGTTCGCAGCCTTTTGTTCTTGAACTCTTACATTCTTCAACTCTTGTGCGACTTTTTGGAGTGCGTTCACAGTGAGGCTGTTACTATTGTACTTGTTCATCATTGTACCTCTGTCGCCATTATTGAGACCAAGATTGACGAGAAACTTTTCAAATTGATTTTTCTCATTTTGCTTTTGGGCGGCAACTTTCTGGTTTGAAAGTGATGCCGCCTTGTTACGATTCATATTCTTCATGAGAATCTTTTTATCATCGTTTGTAAGACCTGGAAGAGTATTAAGGTACGTGATGTACTCCTTCATTTTCGTATTCATATTTTCCGCGTTTCGAGTGGACTTCAAGTTTTTAGCCTCTTGAATCAATTTGTTCACATTACGATTACCATTTGTAAACTTTTTCATAATGGCATTTTGACTGATCTGGTTGAGACCAAGTTCACCGAGGCGAGTATTAAGTTTTGTTCGAAGATTTTCAATGTTCGCAGAACCCTTGGACTCTTGGAGCTTGAGGGCTTCGGCCTTGATTGAATTGATATTCACATTTTCATTTCTGAAACGTCGCAAAAATTCTTCTTTGTTTTTTTGGTTAATTCCGAGAGGTGTCAAGAATGAGAGAAGATTTTGTGCCGTCGCATTCTTCTTTTCCTCCATTCTCTTCTTGACGAGATCATCTGCCATTTGCCTCATTGAATTGGCATTAGTATTGACGCTAACTTCTTTGATAAGAGCTTCTTTATCTGTACCATTCAACTTGTTGTAGTTTTGAAGAATATTGCGAAACTGTTCTTGTTTGTTTGTGAGTTTTTGACCCTTCACATCAGAATTGAGTTTTCTGGCTTCTTCAATGAGAGTATTGATATTTGAACCCTCCGCGCGAGCCTTGTTTAAGAATAAAGTCTTGTTTACGTTACCAAGGCTGGTTGTCTTCAAGAACATATTCATCTTTTCTTCATTTGTACGTACAACGTTAGCCTTATCATCAGCCTTAAGCTGTGCTTCAACACGAAGTTGATTGAATTCATCGGTGGCCATTCGTTGTTTGAAACTATTTCGGTTCGTGTTAGAAATATTTAATGTATCCAAGAAGGATAAGAATTGTGTTTCAGCTTCCTTTGCCTTTTCAGCTTCAAGTACAACATCTTTTCTCTTTTTGGTTCCAACTTTTAACATGTTAAGGAACTTATTTTCACGTTTGAGACCAAGCTGTTTAATTTTGGCAGAAGCCAATTCAAGTGCAAAGTTTTCATTAGTTGGGATTGGTTGAGTAATGTTTGTAGGTGGTAACTGAGGCCCTTGAATGACACCAGTATTTTTGTAGTAACCCGTTCCCTTTTCTCCGGTTCTAAAAACATAACCTTGTTTAGAACCCTTGAACTTATTAGAATTAATAAAGTTCTTATTTTCCTTTTTACCAAAGAGACTCGCAAAAAATCCCTTCTTTTCCGTGGGTTGTTTCACCGCATTTGTAGTTCCACCCAAAAACTTTGGTTGTGCACCTCGCATAAAGAGTCCACCACTTGGGAGTGACAATTTGGAATTTTTTGGTCGGTTCACGGTAGTGTTCACACGGTTCACAGTAGTGTTCACACGGTTCACAGTGTTCACGCGGTTCACAGTGTTCACGCGGTTCATGTTGTTCACACGGTTCATGTTGTTCACGCGGTTCACGTTGGTGTTCACACGGTTCATGTTGGTGTTCACACGATTCACATTGTTCACACGGTTCAAATTGGTGTTAACATTGTTCACTGCTGTGTTATTCACTGCTGTGTTTACATTTCTGTTAACTGAGACGACCCGCGTCTTTCTCGCAAACTTCACTGGTTCGTGAATTTTCATATATCTGAGGCGCTTACCAATGGCATCAACAATTTGACTCTTCGTCATCTGTTCAACATTCTTTAACTCAACCTTGCGAGCAATCCTCTTGAGGTCTGCACGCTTTGTGGTTGCGTCAAAAAGTTGTTCATAATCATTGGGTTTCAATGGTGACTTCTTATCAACGAGGTAAGTCCTACTTGAATTCATCACCAATGGTGGAAGAGGTAATTTGTCGTCCTGAATATCCTGGTACGCCTGACATATTTGGTTCTTTGTTAGCTTAATATCTACCCCCGTGTTGAGCTTAATCAACTTTCTAAGGTTTTCTATATCTGCGTCGGGGTCGCACGCATCCATTTGTTTTATATTAAGTTAACAAAAAAGTAGAGCTAATTATTTAATTGTAGAGTAACCTATGTTGTACAGTCTAATCTTATCTTCGTAAGACATCTTGAAGTCAAAAATATCTGTGTCACCTACGTGTATCTCGATGATTTTTGTATATTTATTATATTCAGTTCTATTCGAGACAGTTGAACGAATGAGGGATTTCACAAATTGTAGTGGATTATCAATATCTTCTTGATAGATCTGCTTTGTTTTAAGTTTGATGCCTGTAATTTCATGTGGCTTCTTACCAAGAAACGGTGTCATTGGAATTTGTTCCTGTGTAGCACCATCCACGTATGTCCTTCCCTCAAATTCGCCACACGTAAAAATGAAAGGTATAGCCATACTCATACACACGGCATCAATGACTTTCATCTTGGGGTGGGTGTCACGCGAAAAGTATTCGGTTGTTGACGTATTCAAACAAAATGCAGATACATAAATCTTCATATCCAATTCCTCAAATGTGGGATCACACCCACAGATGTCAACAAGTTTGTTGCGAATAGGACCCATATCAACAAAACCACATTTGTTAAAGAAGGACTTTATGCATATTTTAACAAATTTGGAGACATTCAGATTGAGAGCTATGTCATAAATCTCATCAACGGACATCCCCAAAGCCAAAAAGAGGGCTAAGATTGATCCTGCAGATGATCCAGATATTTCCTTCACATCTACAAGCTTGGATTCAAGCACTTTGAGGGTTCCAATCATTGAGTATATACCCATCGACGCTGGACCCAAAACAAGGTACTTCATCCTCCTATTTAGTAGAACTGAGGAAATTGACGACGCAAAAGCGCGAAGACAACCGCGAAAACGATCGAGTGGGTCAAAGCCGCTGGGAGGCTCGTTTGACCCGATCGGAGAAGTCCACCAGAACCTGGGGGAATAGTCAACAAGAGACCTGGGCTCAACGCCAAAAAGAGTGCCGTCGTGACGATCAAGTCGGTCTTCGTCAAGACGAGACCCATCGCCTTCGCGACGAGACTGTAGACGAGGAAGAAGACGAGGGCGTGGAACATAGTGGCCATTTGGGAGGTCTTTCCGCTTCTGAACTTGAGACTGCGCCCGTCGGTGGTTAAGAGAACACCCGGGCTGAGAGCCAAAAAAAGAGCAGCAGGGATCGCGACTTTTTGGGAGGTAATATCGGGGAGCATGGTTATTATATACTCATATTATTTTGCTTAGTATGCTCATAAACGAACCTCACCCAATGATCAAATGTAGCACCCACCATGAATTCAGGGTAATATTCTAAGTAGGTATCTATGTGCTTCCATATGTATGAGAGATGGAACTCATATGGAAACCAAACAAAGTCACACTCGTCGGTGTGCTCATTGTAGCAGAACTCTGCGAAATCTGAAAAGTCACAATCGGTAAGTAGGGTATGCTCAAGGAAACCATCTCTAAGGAGTTGTTGTATGATATCCCAAAGCGCCCACAATTCATCTGAGTATTTGATTTGCCAATCTTCAACACTGAGATGAACATCATCTTCTAATTCTTCTTCATCACTGGGGATGACATCGGTATTGGCACTCGCCTCGTAGACGTACTGACTCCAAACCATCGTTATTACTTATCTTCATTGTCGGGCTTCTCTTTTATCCCAGTTAATGAGATTGAAGTTGACTCCTTCACTTTAATAGTGTCCTGGATGGCGTTGAGGGCTCCCTCCAACTTGGCCTCGTCCCCACCAAAAAACTTGAGGAGCCCCTCACGAATGGCATCCTTATTCATAGTCCCCTTACGGACTGACGTGCGAAGGCTGATCTTCCCCTTTCTAAGGTTAATGGTATCAATACCCTGACCAATCATATGCTTCTTGACTGCCTCCTTCAGTCGTTTCTCTTCTTGGTTGAGAATCTTGATATCAGATTTTGCTTCAGAAAGTTGCTTGGAGAGCTCCACAAGCTTGGCGACGCTCTCGGAAAGTTCACTGGGTACTGACATTATTTACATAAAGCTAAGATCTAATCTTTAAGCGAAATTAGCACAAAGAACGCATCATGCTGTCTGGGACAATGGTGGAGTTGTTCCACACGAATGGTTCCTTGGCGTTTGGTGGTTCCGCGCGGATTTGTTGGTTGGCGTTGCGCAAAGCACCACCCACCGATTCTGGGAAGCCAATTTGTTGGCGGGGTTCAAGGAAGTTTTGACCCGCGAGGATGTCTTCTGGAGCGAACTCACCAAAGTCCTCAGCGGACGCAACCTCACGTGGGAGGAGGGAGGACGCGAGGCCTGTGCCCTTCTCCATACCACACCCATTGCCGGATGGACCCGCCATCGCTGGACCCGCAGCCATCGCTGGGGCAACGCCGTACGCGGCGTATTCACGTTCGCTAATGGAATAAGTAGACTTCTTGTTCATAGTGAAGAGCAAGTAGACCAACACGGCGACCGCAGCCAACATCGCGAGGTTTTGAGCACGACCCTTCTTCATCATCTTTTATATATGATAACAATTTTTTTTATTCCTCATC
>Ga0222719_10005445_pt1 | contig 10973 bp, 10 predicted proteins | sample C33_34DmetaG_FD_165039 | JGI IMG/M metagenome (GOLD analysis project Ga0222719, IMG submission 165039) | Estuarine water microbial communities from San Francisco Bay, California, United States - C33_34D | ecosystem: Environmental > Aquatic > Marine > Unclassified | place: USA: California...
TCGAGACCCACTTTCAAGTACGTCGGCTTAAGTCGTGCTGGCTAAGTTTTTAGGCGGAGTATACCATGTGCTCCACCATGGAGCTTGCCATGATAGCCATCGACATGTCGAAGCTCTGCGTGTTCCTTGTGATCATGGTCTTGAATACCACGGTTGAAGAATGACTAACTCACACTTTTTGCCTGTTACGGCCTTTTACAGATCGATGCAGATGATGTCTGCAGATGAGCCGGCAGTTGCCCGCTTTGCCTCCGCACAGAAAGAATCTTTGAAACCGCCTCCCGCCTCGTCGATCGATACTGCCGTCATCGACAAGAGTGAATTCTTCGCGAGAAAGCCATCTGCAGAGACGGGTGAAGGGAAGAGTCTGTCTAGCAACTGGGTACCTACCGCTCTCAAACCAGTCCCTGCGTTCTACCCCCTTGAGAAGTCATCTCGACTAATCGAGTACGATTCGCCGAAAGAAATCGCAGGTCGATTGTCCGAATGCCTTCGGACTCTCTCGGTGCACGCCGTGTACGACAATGACCAGGCATCTCTTTTGACGGCCGAGAACGTCGAGATGCACCTTAGTTTGTGGCAGACCCCGGCAAACCGGGTACCCCAAGGAGTAGTCGTCGAAATCCAGCGGAGAAAGGGAGACTCGATTGCCTTCCACCGATACAGTGGTGCTATCCTGGACGCCGCTGTGGGCGAGAACGTTTATCCCAGTGAAGAATTGCAGGATGACATTATGTATTCGAAGAAGGTCCAGCGTCTGATTTCCATGGAAATGAACAAGAATCAAGACTTGATGGAACACGAGAATGCCATCGTCGCCATCGAGATTGCCCACGGCCTCTTGATGAAGGACCGAATGGACGCTCGTCAACTCGGACTCGAGTCGCTCTGCCTCTTGACTGACCCCAAGAAAACGGGATACATCACGGCCGTCCTTACATCGCACGTCGTGCTTCTTGGGAGTACCCAAGGAGTTGAACTTCCGGGAATTGGGCACGAGAATGAGCTAATCGTCGACGAAGGCCCATTCCAGGAGATCCGGGAACGCATTCTTGGCCTTGTCCAGTTCTCACAGATTGGAGAAGATTCGCACGATGAAGTCGATGCCTCTCCAGAGTCGGAACATATCACGCTTCTCCACAATTTGGCTCTGCTGGTACTGGCAAACTCTTTGGAAGTCATTGAGAACGCGGACCAATACGACGACGAGCCGGAGGACACCAAACCCCGCGGCCGACTACGAACGGCCTCATCGAATGATGTCGCAAACGAGTTTCTCCAACAAACCGAAGACTTGTCAAAGAAAGAGATGCTCTCGACTCTTATCTCCGAGTTGGGGAAGGCCCAGCACAAGCCCCACGAGGCGACGCTCTCCGCCAAGTGTCTCGGATCTCTGCTTCGAGCATCGGATGAGGCGAAGCGTCGCGCCCAAGAGCTAGAAGCGAAAATGGTTGTCACGGCAGCGTTACAAGTGGGCACACGGACTCATTTGAAACTCGAGACGGAGTGTAAGAAGGTCGCGAAAGCGCTTGACCACCCTGTCGAGGACGGGGACGACGGCAGCGAAGACTAACTAGTACCTGCGCTGGTCTATTTTTACCATTCTGAATTATACCATCATAAAACCTCTTAGTCACCCCCAAAACCACAGGCTTTTCTGCAGTTGAACAGTTAGAAGTACATTTGGCCACGATCATGAGCCTTTGCGCTCATCGGAAAGTAGGTGGCAGTTAGAGCTGTACGAGTGATAATCTCCATAGACGAATCGGCCGGACTAATACAAACTACAACTACGCAATTGCAATGACGCATTACTCTTAATTTATCCAAGAGAATTACACAAAAACAAATATGGTATTTCGAAGGTAAGGTACCGTAGCCTGTCAACCGAACTTTACCCACTTCGCCGTCTTGCACGAGCACGACGATTCGTCGCCTGGTCATCACTGTCTCCCTCGTCATCGGCATCGAAAGGATCCCGAAGAAACTGGTTGCCATTGCATCCAGCACCTTGCTCTTCTTCTCTGGACCACCAGAATGGATCTTCCTCAGTACGACTGGCCCACTCCTCTTGTACCGATGCAAAGTCAACAGAGTTTGTCTCATCTCGAATGTCCATTACTGCTGAGATGTTCTCGCCCCGTCTACCAGTTCGTCGCGGCGATGGTGACAACCACGATGGTAACCAACGAGGTCGTTGCGACTCTATTTGACCTCGATTAGGCGACAGACCAGAGTCCTGGTGATAATCCCGCCGGCCTTCCGTAACCCAGTCAGGCAAACCGGTGGCGTCGTTGGTATGTCGCTCGAGCAACTCTTGTCTCAGATCGTCGTTGGAGAAGTCATAGTGATGCCCGTGTCCCTTATGGGATGCTTGCCACCACCACGGCTTTCGACCTCGTTGACCCTCCCCTTCGCGACTATCGTTCAGGAGAATCGTCGTGTCGGAGCGAAGGAGTCTCTGATGGTGAAAACGGAAGACATGGTACCTGGTGCACTCCCAGACGGCTAAAAATAATAAGGCAGACCATACCACGTAGTAGTGTTGGTGTGAGATCCAAATTGTAGCGGCAGTATCTGATTGTTCCCTATCCTTTCCTCGTTCCAGTGCCCAAATGGTGTGATCAATGAAATTCAGTACCTTTGCGTGATCTATCAGAACCACCACCAGAGCAAGTACCAAGTAGTAGATGGACAAAACCGCTGATGTCAATGCCGAATAGTGAACGCCACATCGATTGCATGAGTCGGTGTAATAGATACTGAAAAGAGCAAGGGGCCACCGGATGCACAGGATAGCAGCCGGGAACAGTAATATAAGACACGGGATAACCGTGCCGTCGCGATCCGTCCTTGAATCGTGACCATGGTCTTCCTGGTTCTGCAGTGAGTTGGGATTGTTACTTGCGATGTCGAACGAGGAGCCAGTGTCGCCGTGACCCCCGCCCCCTTTTCGAAGCATCAGCGCATCTACAACAAGAAGTATACCAAAGAGGATGTCACAGACGATCGACGTCTTCATGAAGGCCATAGAGAGACGATACGTACAAGGAATGTCCTCATCTGCAGACTGATTGTCGCGGTGATTCGGGTCGCCATCGTTCCCGTGGGACAGAGGTCTGAATTCCTGATCCAACTGGTCTTCCAAGGCCGACTGCCAAGGATTACTCTCGTTCGTTTCGTCGACGGTGACAGAGACTCCAGTCACCATTGCATACTATTCTAAACAACGTAGTCACTTTCGATTTGAAGAATCAACGATAGAATTGGGAGCCGCGATGACAGTAGAGCTCTCGTTGACAGAAAACAGTTGTCGAGGTTTCCAAATAATTAGTATAACACAAACCGTGTCGAGAGCACGAACCCAGTCGTCTTTTGAGGTCCGAACGACTTGCGAGACTCTCACTTCTTATCATGATGCAAGGAAGTCGTTCTGCGTCGCAAGAAGGTCACAGCCGCGATGCACAAGAAGGATGAGGCTCACTTCACGAACTGCACCACGATTAGAGATCAAACTATACTGCGGCTGATGGACAGACGTAAACTTAGATACCCGGAGAATCGCGCGGAGTCACGTTTCCAAGTAGACGTAGACTTTCGTACGGAATCTACCGTTTGCAAGACAGATGCTCCTCGTGCACGCGTTCGCGCAACGTGGTGGGATTGGGTTTATTTGAATAATCAACGGACCCGCGCGCATTAGCTAGCGTCGATTTCTGGCTTATCTCCTTGACAAGACTTGATAGAGCCGGCAGCCACGGCCATGGACAAGTTGCTGTCGTGGTGGATTCATACTGAAACGTCGACCTCTCGTACGAGTTGCGATTTATTACAGCGATTCCTTTGCACTTTTCCAGTGGCTCATTAGACTGGTGCTCTCCTCCAATCTCTGTTTGTTTGGTTAGGTTCAAGACTTGTAGAGCAGCCAGGCGTTTCAGTTGCAGATTTTGAAACTCTTTTTGGCCGTTCTGTTCATTCTGCGGCTCCATTGGTAGCGCTCGTATCCACTTTCACGATGGGTTTCTTCGGCAAGCTCTTCCGCCGTAACAAGCAACCCTCTGATGACAAGAAGCCGCCGCGTCGCTTTGGAAGTCGTCGCATCAATGCATCAAATAGCAAGACGCCCACCGACCGTGATTCCCCCACGGAACTGGTGCCGCAGGAGGAAGGACTTGCCCCGCCTGCACGTCGCGGTGGAGGCCCCGATCTCTCCGATGGCTCCCAGCGCGTGGTTTTGAGTCCTCGGACAGTCGACGATGGATCGCAGTCACCCCCAATGTCGTCACAACCACCGTCTTCGCCCCACTGGCATCGTCCACGCGGCGTGAGGTCCCCGGCTTCATCAAGCGGACCTGTGGACTTGGATCAGTCGGATCTCGAGGGCCCATCATCTGGCGACGACGGCCGAAGGCGTTCTCCTCGTCTCAGTTCTAGACGCTTGGAAGAATTTGATATGCAGCATCAAGACCGCAGGCCTTCTCCTCGGCACCAGCCCGTGTTTACTATGGCCGACGATGCTAACATTCGATTTTCCGCAGGACACATGCAAGACGAAAGTGGGTCGGAGGGAGAGTCGTCTTCCTTCAATCTCTCCACGGACGCCGAAGATACAGACTACGAAAACCTGAAAAGGAAAGGGATCCTGCCACCCATGGATACATCGGCTTTGTCTCAGATTTCGACACCTACGACCAACTACAACACAGACGGTGAAACTTCCGTATTCCCGAACCTTCAGACAGACGATGAGGGCGCCTTGACAGAGAAAGAGTCGCTTCCGGATACCTCGGCGACTGCTACGCAACGGGGAAGACTACAGATCTTGTCGTTGTCTAACGCGTCCAACGACAGCTCGGATGATCCACTCGCATGGACAGTAAAGAGCAGCGAAGCTTTCAAGGCCTCGTCACCTCCGTCCGCGAAGAAGAACTTCACGTCATTCGCCTCTGGCAACGTCCCCGGTTTTGACGATGGTTTCTCTCCCTCTGCGTTTAATAATACCACGTCTTCAGCGGATAGGAAGGGCCCGCAGAGAAACTTTACCTCGCCGAAAAAGACGACAGCGAACGACCGGTTTGATGATTTTGCGAACTTCGCCGACTTCAGTAACATTACTTTCCCTTCCGATCCAGGCTGGAACCCAGCCGAGGCAGCCGCTGCTTCCAAGAAACAGGCGACGTCTTCGGTTTCGAAACGATCCGAGCTAGCCTCGCCCTCCAGTGTTCAGCGCAACCATACTCCCCATCGTCATCACAACGCCTCAAACGGTTCCGGAGCAGTGCACACAGACACGTCCTTGTCCGAGCTCCTTGCCCAGGCGAAGAGCAAGTCTTCCGGGAGAAATCGCCGTTCCGGGAACTCTGTGAACTCAGCCCCGGCTATTACATCTGCGTACTTGCGTCAGCACCACAATTTAAAGCCTAGAAACGAGCGCCTCGACTCTCGTTCGAGTCACGACCTGGCCATGAACACGTCCGTAAGCGATATTATCAGCAGTTTGGAAGCCGCCAACTCGTCTCGGATCAAGAGCAGTGCGAGTTTGAACAACAGTTTCAACAGTGGTAGCCGGCATCGTCGTTCACACAGCCGCGAAGCAGATAATCTTTCTCTCCACAGTCGCGATAATGCGTCTGTTCGATCCGCCAAGGAACGCCTTCGTCGCCGTCGCGAACAACGCGAAGGTCGTCTCAACGGTAGCGATTCTTCAGACTCAGACGACAATGATGCTTCCGAGAACTGGTTGATGGACGAGGTAACGGGTGCTCTTGGACCTCGTGGCATCGCACCCGATTTGGAATCTCTTAGTGGACGCTCGAACCGCTCTCGTTCTTCTGGTGGCGGACGGTCGCATAAGTCTCACAAGAGCCATCGCTCTCACCGCAGTCGTCGCAGTGGACACCGCCGACAAAAATCGTCTGGCGGCGAGTCGGTTAGCAGCCACGGCAGTCGTCGAAGTCATGGAAGCCGTCGCAGCCGCAGCAGCCGCTACTCTCACCGCTCCACCAGGTCGTATCTTTCACAGATGTCGGAGCAGTCTCGTTCCGTTGCCAATGACTTGCTTCGTCTTGAAATGCAGCTTGCAATGGTGGGATCGACGAACGACGAAAGCGGCCCGCGATCGGGCTCCGTGGCAGGCAGTACGACCGTGAGTTCTAGCTCTCGTCATGCACGCACTCGAAGCTCTAGTAGCCGAAGAAGTGCCGCCGGAGCTGCCAGGAGAACTAGAGTTACTGTCCTTGCTCCCCCCGGCAAGCTTGGAATTATCCTTGCAAATAAGGCCGACTCGAAGGGCACTGTTGTTTCCGGAGTACGAACAAGCAGTGTTATGGCGGAAAAGATATCACCGGGCGATCGTATTGTTGCGATCGACGGTGAGGATGTCAGCTTGATGACGGTGTCAGAAATTACGACCATTATGGCGCGAAAGGCAGACTACGAACGAACCTTGACTGTTCTTACCACACCAAAGCACATGACGAACGAATCTTTGTCGCCAAGGTCTCCTCACCACAGTGGAGAATATGAGCACCGATACAGGAGCTAAGAACAACGCTCTATCCACTCTACTATTAGGCAAAATGTATTGCTTTCACGTTGTGCTAATTACTAATTGCAATTATACATTCAATACTTCCAATCTGTCAACTCATGCCTACAATCTGCAATAGGTTCGTACTTGCAACAAGTCTTTCGATACGAATTGGACTACTGTAGTGGGTGAGGACACCATCCAAGGGACTGCGTCACCTCCCAGATGACTGAAGCAGAACGAACCAGCAACTCATATTCGAAAGGAATCCCACCACTAATGGCAGGAAAGGCCTTCACTCGGACGGACCACTCCACAGCATGAACAACGTCTCTTTCTACGCAATTGGCCTTTCTGTCAAAGGCAGAATCAATCATTTTGGGTCGGGTTCGTTGAACTCTGCCATATCAATACCGAGTGCTTCCAACTTTCGCTGAAATCCAGAAGGCGTGTTCAATGTGTGTACAAACGAAATATCCGCGGAAGTGGCGTCAGGCCGTCGTGATGCATCAGCGGCACGTTTGACGTATGTGATCACACCCGTCGTTCGTGTCGGATCAAGTGGAATGACGATGACTTCGTCAACTTTACCAGCTAGACAAAATTTGTATTGTTGCCATTCTCCCCCGGAGTTTTGAATACCCGCTTCTTGAAGCAGCTCCATCGGCGCCAAACGGGAAACTCTTGAATGATCACGACATGTATAGCGGCCAGTACACCTGGGGATGGGTTTCCACCTATAGGCATCATACAGGCTAAGAATTGTGCCGGATATCGTTTCCCTCACATGTCCCTTCTCTCCACCGACTGACAGAGAGGTCCTGGAGTCGCTCATAAACTTTCCCTGCCGCCCGTGTCGGAGTGATAGACAAGCTGACTTGGACTCTGGCTACGCGCTCCTTCCATTTAGTTATTCACCATGAACTATCGATTCTAGACTCGACCCCATTTCTGTCCAAGGCGGAAATCTCCTTTCACAGAGTCAACGTCGCCTCGATACTTTCTTCGTTCTCTTTGTCTTCTCTTCGTCGTCATGCAATGATCTCTAGAGCCTAAGATCATTGTCGACGGGATGTTTGTTTGGTGAGAACCAATTTTCGTCCAGTCGAAGTCGAGTACTTCTTGGATCATATTGATGAAGGGCAATTGTTCTTAAGCCCCAGAGTCACAGTCATTCTTATTTTGAGGCGGTAGTGTACTTTCGAGCCCTCGGTCGTCTTCCGCGGATCAGTGCGAGAACACACGTCGGAGGAGAGAACGGACGCTCTAAGAGGGGTAAGGTGGTGGCTCAACAGCAAGTCACCTTGATGAATCGGCTTCCGGCTTGTTGCGTTTCTCTGAAAGAGGCAGTTACGAACCGCCGATTAAACCGTCTCTGATCCTCGAAGACTTTGAGGCGAGAATTAGTGCTCCTATCTCCCTATCACTTCTTTCAAAGAGAGGCGGAGGGTATTTTTATACTTTGAATAATTGTTTTATTTGAAGACTCCAGCGCGATCTTACTGACAAGGTTTGCTGTCGCGGAAACAACCTTGATACTGCTGCGAGCAGTTACAGCTCGACGTTGGTCTCCAATATGCCATCCGTAGATGGTGCGCCACCGGCGCCGCCACGCTCTACTCCAAAAGTCTATATGACCCCACAGATAGCAAAGCGACGGGACGGTCTCCGCCCAAGCCTTCTCGATTTCTCTGAGAGCATTAGTAAGGCTGCCAAGAAGAATCCAGGCGGCTTAAACAAGCCGTACCGAACGACATCCGAGTTGCTATTGCAGATCAAAGAGTCAGATGGTCGTGCAAAGGAAGAAAATGAAATCAAAGCTCTTGTGCATTCGATAAACGAAGCAATCATGAAGCTCGTGGGGCCGGAGGAAGATGTAATAAGTTGTGAATTTAGTCGGGAAGGATGCCAATGGATTCTTGAGCTCAATCCTTCACTGAACAGTGCCGACGAGAACTATTTTATTGAAGTGATTCTCTTCGCGAATGATATCAAGGGCGTGGTCAACTACGTAGTCGACACACTCATGGTCCCGAAAGTAGAGGTAGACCCGAATCCAATGTCTTCACCTCTCCGAGGATACCGTGAAGCCAAACAAGCATTCGAACTGATATCGCTAAAGGTGCGAAAAGCCGTCGTCCAATACGAATTTCCCGATTTTCCAGAAGGCTGCAAGGGTAGAACGTTCCGAGAAGTGTATCAGTTGAACGCAAGGGTAGGTAACTCATCTCATCGTAATCATTCGATCCTTCACGTGTCTTCGAGCGCTAACAAACAATTTTGTTTCGTTTCGATCTTCACAGCTCAAGTCCGGTTCTTTCGCAACCGTGTGTCGAGGGACGCACCGTGCGACGGGGAGAAAGGTAGCAATCAAATGCGTGCTTCGAAAAGATCTTCCACCTGCAGACGACGCAGCGATATACGACGAAGTGGCCATAATGTCCAGTTTGAATCACCCGCACATTGTCCCGTTGATCGACTTTTTTGACGAGAAGGATTGCTACTTTATTGTGATGGAATTAATGAGCGGGGGAGACTTGTTTGATCGGATCGGTAAAAAGAAAACGTACAGCGAAGCTGATGCACGCGATCTTGTTGTCAAAATGCTCAAAGCTGTTGCATATTGTCACGCGAGGAAGATTGCGCATTGTGATATGAAGCCAAAAAATCTGCTTTTGATGTCAGACGAGAACGATTCCTTTATCAAGCTCGCGGATTTCGGTTTTGCGGCCAGAGTTCACGAGCCCAACTCATTGAGCAAGCAGTGTGGCACTCCATTCTTTGTGTCGCCTGAGATTTTGATGCGGAAAGGGTATGACCAGCAATCCGATATGTGGAGTGTTGGTTGCATCGTCTACCTTCTTTTATCGGGTAGCCTTCCTTTTATGGGACGCAGCCAAAAAGAGCTCTTCCGAAAAATTGTCGCAGGGAAATTCGACTTCGATGACGAAGAGTGGGGGCAAGTCTCGGACGACGCAAAAGATCTCGTTCGGAAGATGCTCGTTCTTGATCCAAGTAAGCGCATCACTGCCGCGGACGCCATCCGTCACGAGTGGCTCAAGGCTTCCAGAGACCGTCTGGGTATGATTATGCTCCAAGGAACGTCGCAGAGGTTGAAGACATTCAACGCCAGGATGAAGCTGAGATCAGCCATGATTGCTATCGACTGGGTCAGCAGTCTGAAGCGCATGACATCGTTTTCCCAGCGCAACCTTACTGGGTCTCAAAAATCAGGCTCGTCGGGTTCTGAGAAGTCATCTCCACTGATAGCCGCCGCTCGAAGAATGAAAGCGCACGAAGACGCAGAGAAGGAACGACAGGAGAAGGCCAACGACCCGGGTGCACGACCAAGACCGCAACGGAAGGCCGTCGCCGAGAATAGTGACGCAAAGACCCCTTCACCAACTCGCAGAACATCTCCTCGGAAGTCCTCCTCCTCCGACGGCAAGAAGTCCGTTTCTTCCGCTACGAAGTCAATGAAAAAGATGTCTGTAAAAGATGGCAAGAACGAACCGAGAGAAGCCAACACTCCAATGGAAATTTAGAGGGCCGATTGTTCTGTTGGTCGTTGGGCTGTTCCAATACTCTTAACGCATATTTTAGGGTTCTGTGTCATGTTAAACATCTTCTTTCTTTGCATGGATGTCTCCAAGAGACTCGACAGTGCCCTCGTCCATGGGGCCAGATTGCTTTCGACATCAATAGGACGAAAGAAATGGGGTGTTGGACTCACTTTTCCGAACAATCTGCACATCGCGACCAAAACCGTTTCTAATCGTCGATTGAGTATCATTTAAGGATATCGGATCTGACTTCAAAAATATAAGCAAATTAATTCGCATCGGTAATTTTGGGTCATTTGAAAAACCGCGTCTGCCTCGTGCTGGTCGTGAACTTAGTGTCACCATGGCGGATACTATCCATGGTAGGTCACATGTCACGATCTATTAACGACAGGTCTAACCAGTTGCGTCTATAATATGCTCCCTGGCGATCTCAATAGACTTTGAAAGTCTTCTCGCGGACTTTAGAGAGGTTTTTTCTCTACCATAAATGGGGACGTGTAAAGCTAGAGTTTTCTATGACTGAGGCTATGCCGACTAGCCCACGTTCTGGATGAAGATGGTATATATTTTTATATTTCAACTAGGGTAAAAATCTTAATCGATCCGATCGTATTGTGAGGAAGAATGATCGGCAAAAATACGCGATTCCTGCCAATCTTCTAATATCATTACCAAGCGTACAAGATTCACCGGCTACTCTCGAAACAAACGCCAACAACAGTGTAAGACCATCAGGACTTATCCTTCTTTTTCTTTTTGTCCTTTTTCTTTTTCTTGTCTTTCTTGTCCTTCTTCTTCTTTGGCTCGTGGCTCCCTTCCTCTTCGTCAGCTGGCCTTTTCTTCTCCCCAAGTTCCTCGGGCATCGTTTCTTTTTGTTC
>Ga0222719_10005447_pt1 | contig 10967 bp, 7 predicted proteins | sample C33_34DmetaG_FD_165039 | JGI IMG/M metagenome (GOLD analysis project Ga0222719, IMG submission 165039) | Estuarine water microbial communities from San Francisco Bay, California, United States - C33_34D | ecosystem: Environmental > Aquatic > Marine > Unclassified | place: USA: California...
AAGAGCAACAGCGTTGGCCGTTCCACCAGCAACGGCTAATGCAAAAGTGTTGTAAAGCCTGATGCCGTCTAGCTCGTCAACAAAAATAAACTTTTTTACGCTTGAATCTGTGTAACTGTCGATAAAATCAAGGGCACTGCCATCGGTGCTTGTAATTTCAATTTGGTCGCCCGTGACTAGCTGGCCATGCTCAAAGTCAAAACTAAATCGCTTGGCCGTTGCATTAACGTCAGCAACGTCAATCGTTGACTGCAGTTCGCCGCCATTAAAAACGCGCTTCAGCTCAATTTGTCCATGCGTTCCAAGATATACCGTCATGAGATCGTTACCGTAGACAGCGCTCCAGTGCCTTGGAATGCAATCTCAGCACGAACAATGTCACCTGTCGCCGCACCAATCGAAGCGCTGGTGATATATGCAGTTAGCTTGATGTCATTGTTGTCCGTTCCATCAACCCAACGAAAAGTCAACTCAACGGTATCGCTGCTGCTAACGCCGTCGGTGCCGGTTTTGTAAAGCTTGTTGAGGATGTCGGTGGTGTTAAATGTGCCGTCGTCTTCCTTGTAATACAACAACGTTGCACTGCCGCTATACCCAGCAACCCCAGGCGAATAACTGCGAATGTTTTCACTCAACGTAGTCGTCTCAAGCGTTTCTAGGTTTGACGACAGCTGAAAATTTACGACTTTGGCAAGAGTCGTTCCACCGAGCTGCATTACGCCATCTCTGCCGGTGTAGACCTTTGCCATCAGAGCACACCAATCAGGTTCACTGTAACAGTGCTAATGCCAGGTCGCACCTGCGCCACTTGTGGCGGGCTCTCGTATCTGTAGTTGTTTCCGTGCGTTTGCGCTCCAATCGCATCTTTATTTCCTTCCCAACCCTCACGGGCATCTAACCCGATCACAAACGTTCCAAACGTGCCCTGCACCTCATCAAAGTGATCCAGAAACAGCTCGGCGTTGGCGTCCGTAATGTTTGCGTAGCTCAACGACAGCTTCATGTTGGTACGATTGCTGCCATACAAAATCCGGTGCTCTTTACCGTTTTGAGCTTTAAACGTCTTGACTGGATAGTCTCCTGACTCAAACGAGCGAGACGTTGGAACAAGCGAAGGGAAAGCCATCAGGATCTAACCGTAATAACAGAGGTTTCACTTGCGATCAGCTTCGCAAGCTCGCTGACACCATCATTATCGCAAGGATGCTCTGAAGCAACGATGTCGACTGTCCCTTCCTGAGAGAAGGTTAGCTGCTCCACGACATAAACGTTTTGCGAAACGGTTGTGTTCTTAACCGTAAAAACGGTGTCATGGAACGTGCTGTCAGCAACGACTCCGCCTGATACCTGCATGGTGCCCTCTTCCACGTCTTCCGAATCGGTCTTGAAATATGAAACGTTGTACGTGCCATCTGCCAATTCGCTAATGCTTGTCACAACGCCGCTGCTGTTGACCGTTCCTGTGTTGGCTGCGCTGTACGGAGTAGCTTCAGTTATCACTTTGATGTAAGACCCTGCACGCAAGTTCAAGCCATGCACAGTCGTTGAAAAACTGATCGTGTGGGATACCAGCTTGCGGATGCCTAAGAAATACTTGGCAACCTGAATGGCATGACTTTCTGAAGTGCAGAACTGAGTCAAGTCAAATTGCTCTTGAGGCAGCAACGTCAAGCCGTACTCTTCTAGTTGACTTGGTAGCTTGACTTCTACAATCTTTTCTTCAGGCAGCTTGTTTTTAGTCTCTTTCCTGTAACGCATGACTGCCTTGAACGGCCTGCGCTCTTCACTCCTTAAATACTCAAGCTTGTAGCTGTCTTCAAGGATGTTGCCAGCCGTAAACAGCTGCTCAATCGGCACCGGGCCAAGGTTGATTTGACCACTGTCTGCCATGTGAGGAACGGCAGGCTTGAGCGAAAATTTGCCATCCATAATCACAAAGTTGCACAAGAAGTAAGGTGCTATGTCTGTGATGTACTGACGCAGGTTCGTCTTGTCTCCAACAACGCCATTGAAGAACAACTTCTGTGCGTGCAAAAAGCGTGAAGTCTCTTCAAAATCATCTTGATTCAATAACGTTGGATTGTTTTCATCCATCTTTAACAAGCCTCCTGCTCCACCCATTTCATTGGTCAGCAGATAAAAGACTAGATCGGTAAACAGATTGCTTGGGCCTGAAGCTTTTCCGTTGACACTAAGACTTCCCAAGTCGTAAACAGACAAGTCAGGATGCAATCTCTTGACGTGTAGCCCGCTGCTTAACCAGCAACGCATTTGATCTAAACTGGTAAAATTACGGCTTGCTTTCAACGACAAGCCAGCAATCGATAGATTGTTGTATACGGGCACCCGAGCGTTAGGCACAACTTCGTTGACATAAACAATGCTGTGTTCGGGCTCTGACTCGTTTGACTTTTGAACCAGCCCTCTATAAAGACTAAGGTCTGCATATTGACTCTGTGACTCAAAAAATGTGTCGCCGTCATAAGTAGTCTGAGTTTCTGTTCTGCCAATGTCGCCAATAACATATCTAAAGCCAACATTTCTATATGCTGTAATGTAAGGGTTGGCGGATGAAACAGTCACTAGATCATCGTAAGTATCTCCTTCCTTCCAGTTGTCTGTTGTGTCTGAATCTTGAATAACCAGTATATTTTCAGGATGATTCCATCCCTTCGCTTCACCGCTAAAATGATTAACCTGCTCTTTTACCGTTGCAGTCATCTGCACTTTAATCTTTCTTGAGCCGTTGGGATAATTGCGAATAATAGTCCTTGCTTCTCCGATATTTAAGTTGGCTGCACTGCCAAAAAGCTCGTAATAATACCCCTGAGATCGACCAATAGCATATTCTCGTCGATCAGTATCAGTCACCCTGTAACGCTGACCAGAAAACGTCATCGTTCCACCAGGGTTGTTAGGTACAAATGGATTTGAATTTGTATAGGCCGTTCCAGCACTGCCGTCTTCTGTAGAGTTGAGGCCACGCTTAAACTCGATAAGATCACCAACCCTGTACTGATCTGAACTGCCTACAACGCCACAGCTGACAAAACCCCATGTAAATGTCACGCCATTATTTACATACGCGTAATGAGTGTTTGGGAGTCTTCTCTTTTGCACAGTCCATTTAACAACAATCCACCTGCCTGAACCGAACCTTTCTCTTGTCTGCAAAGTTTTAGTGCCGCCTTCGTTAATTGGGTCGCTATCGCAACTGCCAAAAATTTCGTGGAAAAACGCTCCGTTTTTGCCTGAAATGATGCTATCGCTGTTGGATATATTTGCCTGTCTTTCAATCGCCTCCACAGTTTCAACATCACCTTGCGTGTCCTGCGGCAAAACAATGCTGCGCTCGACCTCTTGCGGAAGATCTCTGCTGCCGCCTGCGCTTGTAAATCGAGGCTTGCGAATAAATTCCTTGTTAAGCCTGATTTGCAGCTTGGTTGTTCTCGTTCCAGCAACAGCTACTCCGAACGTGCCAAGCCCTGGAACGCTTGCATTCAAACGCAGCAAGTCTGCTTTTTCGTCAGAGACAGAAGCTGAAAGCCTGATTACCTCTTGCGTGTCTGGGAGGGAACGCAGTTCAGATGCAGGGATCCCTACAAATTTGAACTCAAGTTCTGTTGGCGGCAAATTTTGCGGATGAGTGAAACGAATGAAGTTATATTGATCAACCGGCCTGCTGCCTGTAACGACAAAATAAATGTCTATCCGTTCAAATCTAAACGAGTCTCCATTTTCATCCAACCCAGCCTGCCGCACAAATACCTGAAACACAGAAGATCTTTTGATCGTGCCTGTGTACGTTCCAGAGCGGACCGTGACTTCTTCGTCATCAAAATCGTCCAACTCATCAGAAGTCGGCACTGTGTTAAAAGCACACAAGCCGTTTAAACGCTGAAAGACCTTGCTGCGTAAACCAATTTCAGTAACGACAGCAGGTCTGTTGTTTCTGACCAAGCCTGTTGAAACTCGGGTAATAGGAAAGAACGCCGCACCAACTCCGCCTTCATCACTAATAAAATTACGTGCAGGTCTGATGACTAAGTTATGGCTGACAATACCAATCGTTCTTTGACGTGATTCATCTGAATCAATACAACGCAGCGTGATAATTTGACTTTGATTTCCGTCGGGGTCGTATCGCTCTAGTCTTCTTTTAGTTACTTTCCAAAGTGTATTGCCAATAGCAAATCTTTCACCAACTTGCATTTCATCATCAGCGGCAAGCTGCTCTGCCGCAACAGTTGAGTTTATGTCGTCAACATTTTCGCCTCCTCTGTTATTGCTGCGTTGATATTTGTCTTCAGGTATTGAAGATGGATCAATGTCAAATTCAACTTGATCGCCTGCTCTTACGTCTACAACAGCAGTTCGCTGGCCCGAATAATCGTCGTCAACAGTAATACTTGTGCCGTCTCTTTTAATGACCTTAACTAAACCCATGCGAGGGCTGTACTGTCGCCCTTCACCCTCCATGTCTTGTTTGCGAACTTTCTGCAAATCGTCTTCGCTCCCAGCCCCGACGTTTAGGTTCTGATCGCCAACAATCTTGATACGACGAAGAACTAAAACATAAACCTGCTTATTGTCCGTCCCATCAGGAATGGACACGGTTTCATAATTAACCCTATAGCCATTGCCGTTTGGAATGGCACCGTAATTGCCAAAGCTTAGGTTATTGGCAGGAGAATAAGCGTGACAAAAAGCTGTCGTTTGATCAGCAACATTGCTTGGACACAAAAACACATCATCGTCGGGAGCGTCATATCCAGTGGGATCTCCAGAATCCGCACTACCTCGCGTTCCAAAAATAAGATCACGTGCCCTTATACGGCTTCGCCCTGATGTTGTCGTGTCATTTTTCCAATAAACAGCAAAAAAATCTTCATGAACAACGTCTAGCGCATTGTTGCCAAGAAAAATTCCTTCAAGGTCTGGTTTTTCAATACCGTCAGGTGATATATCGTCGGCAAAGCCTTGTTCTCCTACCACAAACATCAGCTTGGCTGATTGTTGCGTTCCATGGCTAAACATCCGCGACCAAACAAGCTTTGGCGTGACGAGCATTCCGCCTGTTTTAGTGGCTTCGCTGTAAAGGCCAAAAATGATTGGAACGGGTGCGCCGTAATCTGCTAGCTCGTTGAGCGAGTCAAAGCCCCGGCTTTGCGTAAAACGGTTGCCAGCATTGATGCTTCCCAGGTCTAACTGTGACCGCTTTGATGCCTCTGGCATCTTGGGCTTTGGCGTCAGCAGGTAGGCAACACCAGTCAGCACAAGACTGATGGCAAGACTAATCAGAGCACTAACGCCAAAATCACCAGCTTGAATGTCAGGAATATGGTCATACTCAGCAGGTCTTAACGCTCCACGACGCCTAACCTCAGCAGCAAACTTGCGATACTCCTCCTCTGTTATCCCAATCGTCTTGATTAACTCTTTCTCGAACGGAAGCAGTGGTACGTCGGAAACAGTTGGACCGTAGACCACTGCACTCTTTTCAGCCCCCGATTGACGTACAAGATTCCCGTCTGCCATGTGACTGCAAATGCCCAGGATTGCTGCGGTAACAGCAGAATATCCCCATCATACTGAGGCCGATCTACACGGGAACCCCAGCGCATAAGGTCTCGGCAGATCTCCCACTTGCTTGCTTCGTACCAAGACTGCTTGAACGGTGGAGCGTCAATGTCCATCCGCTCCAATGCCTGATAACACATGTGGATGCAGTCGATATGACCGTCACTGCCGTCAGCGCCGAAGCGATACGGCATTCCAATTAGATCACTGCAGTCGGACACTGTTGCTAATCGGCAAGTTACCTACCATGCGCTGCGTCAATGATCGCCTTGGTACGTCCGTTCCAACAGCATCCAACACAGAACTCAGCTCTAGGTTAAGCGAGGTGTTGTCCCATTGACCGCCAGTAACTTGGCCGGTGTAGGTGTGAACAGTGGTGTGCGAAGCCGTAAGGCCAGAGTCAGGGTCAGAATCTTCAATGATCAAGACTTCAACCTCCATTAAGTAGCTGCCTTCAATAGCGTTGACGCCCCAAGAGCGGGCTAAATCATTGTTCGGAAAGACCAGTGATGCTTCTAGGCCATCGCCTGTGCGGTTGACGGTGACGCCAGAAAAACCAAACGGAACGAACTGGTATTCGTCACCGTTGTGCGTCATCTGTTTGCCGATGAAAAAGTTTTGAAACCGGAAGTCAACGGTGTCTTTAGGCGTAATCCTTAAGACGTGACCAAAAGCAAACTGTGTCACATCCCAATCCTCTTACGAGTGCTGCTGCTCATTTGCAGTCGCTTGAGTGTTTGTTGTTCACCCTGTTTAGCACCCTGAGTAGCAGCTTGCCTCATGCCAGCTTGGAACTGATCAGCAGTCACATAATCAACGCTGTTGATACGCTCCACGGTGTAGCGAACGTCGATTGGTGCGGCAACTGCTGTTCCGCCACCTTCGCCTGACGTTCCAGAGCCGCCTGCTTCGGGAATGACAGAACCACCGCGAGCACCACGCGAGTACCGCGCCATGCTTTCACGCATCTTGCTTTCCGGAATGATGTACTCGCCTTGGCCACCTTCACCAACCAGGGTTGCCGTCGGCCCAGAAACGTAACTTCCCTCTGCATTAAGTTTTAAAGGAGTTGAAGCCGCAACGTCCGCAAGATTTCCTGTGTCCGGCAAAGCTGACGCCACATTGGAGCTGAAAGGATCTGGCGTTGAACTGTTACCACCACCACCACCGGCAACTGCACCTAGGGCTTTTAATAAAGTTTGCAATGCAATCATTACAAGTTGTTTAGCGATAATGTCAGCAGCCATTTTCAAGAAGTCTGCTGCAACACTTCTGAACATGTCAGAAAGTGCTTCTTGAGTTGATTTGCTTCCGTTAACCACTTCTTGGAAGGCTGTGCTAAACGCAGAACCGATACCATCGGCAACATTTACGGCAATGTTGCCCAAGTTGGTCATTTCGGTTAGTTCGCCCCTAAGCTCTGCTATGCGATCTTTAATAATGTCTTGACTGTTTTTCTCTTTACCCCCCGGACCTTTGCCGCCTTCGGCTGTAACTGCTCCTCTGGCTTTCTTCAAGTCTTCAATTTTTTTCAGTTGTTCTTGGTATTCTTCGGTTAACAATTTGTTAGTTGAAAGCCGTACGGCTTCTGCTTCTGCAAGGAGAATAGCGTTATCAATTTGCTGTAGCTGTATTTTTACCTGCTCGTTAAATTCAGATATACGTTTAGCTTCGGCAGGAAGCATACCCTCCATAAGAAGCCTGTTGTACTCTCTTTGCGTTTCAAGGCTTCTCTCATGCTCTTGACTTAACTTAATAAGCGGCTGGACAAAACGGTCGATCGTAGCTGCTGTTTCTCTAGCTTTTTCAATGTCGTTTAATAGTTTTTTTCGTTCCTCTAATTCTTTTTGCAGATTTTGTTCTTGCGTTAAAGCTATTTTGTAGTAGTTAGTAAGAATCAAAATGTCGTCTACAGAATACGTTTCTGTAGCTCTTCCAAGAATGCCAGATAGATCACTAACTTTTTGGAATATCACAGCAGCATCGATATTTTTTTGAAGCTTTTCAGAATCTTGATCTGATATAAAACCTTTTTTGCCTGCTTCTAGTAGCATAGCGTTTACATCTAGTATTTTTTGTCTTGCACTCATATCAGCTTTGTTCGCATCTTCTTTATAGGTTAATATCTGTTTTTCCAACTCGAACCCCATACGCAAAAGCCTGTTACGTTCTTGGATATTTTTTAAATCTTGCGCAGCGCGGTCAACAACAATCTGTAGCTGCTGCCTTTGGAGGTCTATTTCTTTCTTAAGCGCAGCATCTTTTTCTTGAGTTCTTTGCCGCTCTATTTGGTTAATTTCACGGACTATGGAACGCTGCTCTTTAAGTTGTTGTGTTTGCTTCTCATATCGTTTAAAGAAAGCACTGCTCTTAAATTGATCCCTTTGCTCTTCTCCTGGCAAACGTGTTGCTGCTTCTTGAGCCACCTTGCGGTCAAAAGCACTTGCTTCAGCAAAACTGCCCTCTAAGCGAAAATCAGGTCTTGCTCTACCTGTACCACCTCCAGGAGGCGTACCAGCAAGGAATCTAAAGGCTTCTACAACTTGGTTTACAGCATCTGCAAATATATTGGTTGCCCCCGCTGTAATATCAGAAATTGCTGTTGCAATTCTGAGCAAAGGCGGCATCACTACAGAAGTAATCCGTTTAAACGAATCAGCAAGTCTTTGGTTAGCTCGGTCATAGTTGCTTAAATCAGTTAAAGCGTTGCCTCCATACGCTTTTTGCAATTCAGTTTGAGCAAGAGCAAATGCCCGTGTTTGTTGACCTGTTTCTTCCAGTTCCTTAATTACGAGCTGGAGCGAACCAGCAACTTTTACTCCTGCTGTATCTAATACGGACAGCAGATCTGAGTTAGTTCCAACCGATTCAGCCGTCTGCGAAAGATTCCGTACAAAATTGTCTAGTTGGTCGCCTAATGCGCTAAATAGAATTTGGAGCCCGAAACCTCCTTTACCACCACTTGCAAGCGCACCCCCCAATCCACCTAGTACCGCACCAGGGCCGCCACCAAAAAGCAAAGGAAAGCCAGCCCCAAGAGCTATGTCCTCACGTAGTCTCTCGCCTCTTTGTTTCCTCCCTCTTAGTTCAGAAACTTTTGCTCTTCTTTTAATCAGCTGTATTTCCCTTTCTGTAGAAGTTTGTAGACCTTTTGAAGTTCTAATTAAATTTAGTTGTTGTTGTTCAAATTTCGCTGCTTTAGCTTGGGCAGTTGTATAAGCTACTGCCAAATTTTTAACAGCTACGTCTTGTTTTTTAAACTCCCCAGTAGATTTGAGAGATGTCTGTGACAATAGATCGCCAAATAATGCAGCTTGTTTACTAACAGAAGAAAATGATTTACCAAAGTTGTTAAAGTTTCTTACAAGGTCATTTACCGATTTAGACAGTTTTCCTGATAAGTCTCTACTTGCGCCTCTTCCGCCTATATTAAGGTCAATAGGTTTCTTTTTTAAGCTAGTGACGATAGAATCAATCGCTTTTAGCCTATCCTCAAGCGCCGCTAGTTCTCTAAGACCGCCAAGAATAACGTCGATTTTGGCTTGAAAATTTTCTGCCACGACAATCGACCGAAACTCCTTGTTTTCCTACTTTAGCGGCGGCGTCTAACCTTATCCATCTCTTTTTGCTGGTCCTCGTTCAGCACTTTAAAGTAGGCGCTCCAGCCGATGAGTTCCTCTGGAGTCATGGTGGCGCGAACTTGTGACAAGCTCATGCCCAGTTCTTTGGCAACGCCGAACTGCAGCATAAGCCAGTTGTCTTTGCGAAGTTCGGCGCTTAGGATTTTGGGTCCATTTCGACCGCTTCGTCGTCGGTAAGAACGCCGAGCATCAACGCCTGCAGATCCTTGTCCTTGACTTCGTTTTTCAGAACGTCGATCTCGCCTGCACTAAACAGCTTTTGGCCGTCAGCATTCTGTGCTTTGGAAATTAACAGCTGCAATGCAAAAGCGTTTGCATCGTCAGACTTGGCATTCCGTTGGGCACGCTCGCGCTCGGCCATCGTCAGTGGCGTCACGTACATCTCAAAAATCGTTCCATCCGAAAGTTCGATTTCCTTCTTTACTGGTTCGAGGTTGGCTGCTTTGCGAAGCTTGTCGATTGCACGCAGATTGCTGGCGGGCATTTGAATTACAGATGTATGCGTCTAATGTAGCGGATTAGTCATGAAAAAACCCCGGCGGATAACCGGGGTCAGCACCCTTATTCGGATTCTAAGTTATCAGGATTGAGACAGGTCGAAGGTGGGAGCGCCGGAAGGACGGAAGCTGATCTCCACGGAAACTGCGTCGTCAGGATTGACGCTCAGTGAAGCGGAAACCAGAACTGCGTCGAATTCGATGGAACGGCTCTTGGTGTCATCCACACTCGCACCATTGAACACTTGGTCGATGTACAGCTTGAAGCCTGCACCGACTTGTTGACGCTGGATGACGTCTTCCACCATGCGGTTGCCCAGAGCACTGGCTTCGTTGGTCATGTAGACCGTGGCGGAACCACTGCCGTCTGCAAATCCAGCGATGTACTCGCGGAAAGGCACGTACTGACCAGGAGTTTGACCGATCGTCGTGACGTCAATCTCGCTGCGGCTGATCTCAAAGCTCCAGTCGCGAACTTGACCCACAGATGCAAACGAGTCGTAAGCAACTTGGAATTCGTTGGGAGATGAAACCGTACCAGTGTCGGTAATGGTGATGGTTGAACCGCCTTCAGTTGCAGACACCTGAAGAACGCCGGTACTTGCGGTGTAACCGATGACGTAGTAGGTGGTGCTCAGAGAAATACCGGCGGGAAGAGTACCGGTGCCAGAAGTGCCGTCGCGCTGGTCAACAACACTGAATTGAACCGGATCACCGACTTTCAGGTTCAGATAGGTTTCGACGGTGATCTCGTCGCTGGTGGTATTAACACCAGAAGAAACAAACGTGCCAGTGGTTCCGGCAGGTTTGTAGTAAAGGGCACCTGAAGTGCCGGACAGAACGGTGGCGGCCATTGGCGTACCGGAGAATGAGGTTTTCTGCGGGCACTGCCCGGCTTTTTACAGGATAGCCCTTTTACTAACTCAATACAGTTGCCTGATAGCCCGTATCAATACGTCCAACAAAATGAGGGGATGTTTCATCTGCAGAAAACGAAGGCCCGTTTATTTCACCCACACGAAAAAATACGCCGCTATCTGTTTTTGCGGTTGAGTTTAGTGTCTCCAAAACATTTACTGCTGTAGTAATTAACGTCTGGTTTCGAGCAGGGCCCTTGCCTTTCTCAGTAAAAACTCGAATAACTAACGCTCCACGGGCGTTGTCCACGCTTTCAGTGAGTGTTGGCTCGTTTGTGACGCCGAAAGTAACGTTTACACGGACGTATTCCGTAGTAACGTTTTTTGGTGCT
>Ga0222719_10005448_pt1 | contig 10960 bp, 11 predicted proteins | sample C33_34DmetaG_FD_165039 | JGI IMG/M metagenome (GOLD analysis project Ga0222719, IMG submission 165039) | Estuarine water microbial communities from San Francisco Bay, California, United States - C33_34D | ecosystem: Environmental > Aquatic > Marine > Unclassified | place: USA: California...
AGACTGCGGGTACTAAAGTAGAAGCTGGTACCCAAACATTATTTCCAGAATATGGATCTGGTGTTTGAATCCAAGGCCAGTACATTGTAGCGTATGAAGTATTTCTACTTGACGCTTCTGATGTTGCCGAAGTTACTGATGCTCCATAAGCTACTGGGTCTATAACAAGAATATGATCCTGTCTTTCCTGAGCTGTGTTAATCATAGTAGTTAAGGTGCTTGCATAAGCTGTGTTATACAATCCCGGTACTACCATTGTATTGTAAGCATACTCATCTTTATTACCTAGCAAAGCTAATGCAGTAGTGTAATTATCTGCTTCAAGTCCTTGAGTATTGGTACTGTTAATATTTTGATAAAAATTAGCTGCTGCTGCACCTTCGAATGGTGTTCCTACTGCTCCACCAAAACTTCCAGACGATGCTGCTGGTAAAGAACCTGTAAGGGATGCTTTAGCGTTGCCGTTATTATCAAAGTAATTTGGAGTTGTGTAATTAACTGAATCTACAACTACGTATTCGCTTTTATTAGGATAAGAACCGCTAACTTGAATATAAGTTGTTCCATCTCCGTCGGCAACAACTGTTTGAGTTTGATCTCCAATTGCACGTGAGATGTAGTTTGGTTGAGTTGGGTCAAGAGATAAATTAGGCCAACTTTCTACAACAACCTTGCTATTATTATTATCATCCCCTCTTCTAATTAAGAGAGTAAAGGTTCCTAAATCTCTATTTACTCCTGTGATTTCCCATCTTACATTATCTTTACTTCCTGATGGTAGAATACCGTTACTGCCTTCAGTAGATGTACTGTTCATGATTGTACCTTCAGAAGGAGTCTTTAATACGAAAGGTGATAAACCTGATATAGGTCCTCCAGATCCAGTTGGGATTAGACTAGAAGTAGCTGCAGTGAATGATCCAGATGCAACTCTTGTTACTAGTAAACTCTCTCCTCCGTTTTGAAAGTAGTTATACGCTGTGATTGAAGTAAAATAGGTATACTCATTTGAACCAGAAGTAGCTTGTTTACCAAACTTACTTTCAAACTCAGTAAATGATGTTACTAATGTAGGTATATTAACTAAACCTCTTGCGGTAGGGCCGACGATTGCCGCTCCAACAGCAGGTGGCTGTACAGTTAAGAAGGACTGGTCATTCTCTCTTGCTAAAATACCAGGTGATAATAAAGTTTCTGCCATTTTTATTTTTGTTTAAATAGTTGTCTAATATAAATAGGACTTATAATTGCAAAAAGTCTAGGTTATAAACCTACTTTAAAGGTTAAATTTTCAGTAAATACTGTAGTGCTTCCATCTAAGGTTGTCTTTAGCAGTACTGTGTAATAACGTTCTGGTTGTAAACCATTCATGTAGATGTCAAAATAATTTCCGCTAGAATCACAAGATACTTTTGTGTAGTTAGTATCAAAATCTATAACATACTCATCTGTGTCTAAATCTTTAATAGCGTAGTATGTACTTTGAGGTAGTGCGTAATTAGTTGTATAGACTGAGCTAGTAGTGAAGGTTCTTGTTGGATTTTGCGGTCTTACGTTTAGTCTAAATCGTTGAATTGATTCTGAATTATAAGTTATTGGTCTATTCTTGAGGGTTATTACAGTATCTTGAGAAGTAACTGTTGTTAAAGATCCTACTGAATAAGAAGAATCATCCCATTTAAAATCTAAACAAGGTGGATAGATTGTATTAGTATCTACGGAAAAGTATTTTAATTCCGTTCTATAAGCTTTATTCTCTAGAAATTCAAGAGCCTCTGCTTGTTTAACTATAAAACCATCATTAGATAATCCTCCAGAATACCAAGTGAGTATAGTATTTGTGACGTTTAAATTTAAATCTAAATCACTTCTATATGAAAAGGATGCAGACTGTATAACTGAAAGACCTAAACTAGAACCAGTATACCAGGTTCCTCCTCCTTGATTTGATCCTGAATAGGAAGCTGTTGCATAAGTTCCAAAATTTGAAGTATCCCAGCTATCAGAGCCTGAATTGTTAGTCCATGTCCAGGATACTCCGTTAGTTGTTTGAGGGCTATCTAAATACTTACCTGTTCCATTTTCCCAAGCTCCTGATACGGGGTAACATTCTACTGTTGTTTCTTGAGATAACCCGGTTACTTTTGCAATATAAAGGTTTAAGTCGGTTTTGAATGTTCCGGTTACTTTATTTTCTAAAACAGAAGTTATTTCTGAGGTTGGGAATTTAATTAAAGTACGTGCAACTTCAGGTGTTCCTCCTACAAGCTCTCCACCAGTTAAAGTATTAACTTCTAAAATTTCATCAATACCAGTATTCATTGAAGGGTATTCACTGTATATAGTAGCATCTTTTTCCGGGAATATTTTGTATACTGCCATTGTTTATAAATATTTAGTTATCTGTAGATTGTACCTCTGATGTTGTTATAATAGATCCTTTAGAGAAGGATTTACGAGCAGCTACAATATCCTTATTAATAGTCTCTGGTACTAAATACCCGTTTAAGGTAATGCTGAAGTTTGTTTTTATTAATCTTTCTTCTCCTTGATTCAAAGTTTCGTTATTTGTAAAGCTTTCAATACGGGCATGAAATTTATATCTTGCCGGATCTCCCCAATATGAATTAGTAGCATAATTAATACCTTCAATAACCTTATTCATCTGCTCAATATAATAAGTCCAGATTATACAATCATACTGTAATGTTACATAATCAGGAACAACTACTACATCGTAAGAATCTACAGGTTGCCTATTATTTAAAAGATCAAAACGGCTATAGGTGTTATTTTTTTGGTAACCTTTACCTACCACAGCGTAATTTAGAGGGAAATTAGCATCAATTTTATTAGTTAACGCAAAATTATTTTCCATACTAGTACGTCTAAACATAATAACTGGTGCCATGATTTTGCTATTCTTATCTCTATAGTAACCGTCTTTTTGAACAGATTTCCATCTTTCAGGATTACCGTAAACTACAGGTATATTTTCTAGAACTCCGTTTTGATAAACTTGAGGTTTTATAATATTATTAAAGTAGTAGTGTACTGCTTCGTCTATATCCTGTATTCCGATCCCATATGTTTTATCTGGTTCATCCTTTAAGGTGATTTGTTGGGCTCTATACGCTTTAGCAGTTGCTGGATTATTAGGATTAGTAAAACGGGGAAGAGGTGTAACAGAACTATTAGGGTTTTCCAGTAAAGGGTCCTGTTTTGAGATTGAAATATCTCTCTGGTTTTTTGGTATAGGTTTTCTAATATTGTCTGCCATTATCCTCTTTCTTTAGTTATTCCTATTTTGTCTGCAGGAATAAGGTGTGTATTACAGATTATAGATATAGAAGATCCAAATTGATTTAATCCCTCTGAGTAGCTATAGTCTGGTGATTTTCCTACAAATAATTGGTTTTCAACTATTCCATCAATCTCATAGTAATTTTCATAATAGAAAATTGCATCTCCAACCTGCGGTACTAAATCAAGATCAACTAAATCTTGTCTAAAGAATGCAAAATCTAAAGTTCTAGTCACGTCTGGTCCCCATTCATCTGAGTTCCAAGTTTGATCTCCTCTAGTTACTAGTGAATTTAATAGAACAGGTTCGTGAACAAATTTAGAAACTGCTTCTCCGTACATATTAGTTCTAGAAGCTCCGATAGTTATTTTATAATAACCTACCTGCTGGGTAATCACATCCCCAAGTAGTTCTCTGTTTATTGAATTAAACAGGTGAATATCTCTTTGTCTTCCAAATAATGCCATTTATAGTTCATCTATTTTTTCTAGTCTCTTGAGACTGTACTTAAATTTTTTAAGCTCAGGAATTTTTTCTAATGCTAGCTTTTTTACTGTATCAAAAGTTTCTTGTCCGGGCTTGGTTGTTACAACTTTTATTTCCAAGATTCCTCTAGGTTCTGGATCCTCTTTGTCTGTCTTATTATTAACAACAGTAACATAAGGTAAAGAACGGATAATCTGGGCAATATCAGTTATATTGGTTTCGTCTGAGAATTCTACATAAGCGTAAGTGTCGTACATGCTATATGTTAACTCAGATAATATGTTGATTAATTTACTCATTATATGTTATCCAATATAAATGTAATATGGTGCTTGTGAAAGCTCTTTTTGTTTATAATCAGATTCTGCTGCTCTTCTTTCTAAAAGTTTCTCTCTTGAAGTTTCTTCCAGGTAGGCTCTTAGTCTTTCAACCAAAGCATTTTTTTCTGCTGTTGCTGCAGTGATTAGATCTGCAGAGTTTAGAGTTACTTCAGCACCCGGGATTGGAACTGTACCGTATTTACCTCTAATATACCCAAGCATCTCCTTAGCAAGAGAAAGCGTATATTCAAAAATCCACTGACGTCCTATAGAATTAATCAACTTATAAGTCGGGTTACCGTAAGGAACGTTTGATACATTAGTAACCGGTGAAGGTACTCCTGAATCTGCTGATGGATTTTGTCTATCTGATTTCTTAATATATTCGAAAAATAACTTTCCTCCAGCTATTGTTGGTATTGGGAAGAGTCTTAATTGATTATTTCTTAATTCAAATGAATATTGAGACTTTCTAATCTGGTCGTTAAATTCAATTGCCTGAATCTTCTGGAGATCATAATTCATAGGCATCAATAAGAAGTTGATTGCCGGTGAGTAATTACCCCAACCGAAAGTATCTAAGAGATTCATCATCCCTGTTCCGGTTCCTGCATAAGGATCAAAGTACCGTACGATGGCCGGTGGTGCTTGGTAAAATACTCTTTTAATTTCAATTGAATCTCCGGTATCTAAAGATGCAGAAGCTGCCGCCCACGCATCCATATCATAATCCTGCACATTTTCACTTACTGTTAAAGATCCAGTATACCAGGTTACATTTCCTCCAACTCCGGCTTCTTCACCGTACTGTTCTGACATCCTTATTATAGATGCCATATTAGGCTGAATTAAAGTATTGTTTAAATTAGATCCTGTAGCTGATCCTTCGACGTCAAGGTAATCCTGTCTTACTTTATAAGCATAGACTTCGTTACCGTAAGCTGTTACTGCCTCTTCAAAAGCTGTATAAAGGTGTATAGGCTGTAATTCAACGTCGGATAATGGATACCCTAATCTTTTAGCACAAAAATCCGCTACCTTATCAGCATCAGTTTGAAACTGATAATCGTAGTCATAAAATCCGAAAGGTGTATCTCCGGGAAAGAATGAAGAAGATCCGGGCCAGATTGTAGCATTTGCCATATGTTATAAATAGCAAAGGCTTTCGTATTAGTTTATAAATTCAACATAAGCTGCTGAACCGGTGATGTTTATATCTGAAGATCCTGATACGATAAATTTAAGATCTCCGTTTATAGCTGTCTTTGGTATACCGCTGTACAGATCTGATAAAGTGTATCTTTTATAATCTTCTCCTTTACACCATCCTATAAAACCGCAGCCGTAGATCTGATCGTTTGAAAAGATAATTTCGTACTCTATTTCAAAAGGTACATCATCTATTGAATTTAAAGTTATTGCTCCTGCCTGTCCTTGCTGGGTTCCGGTTATAATTGTTTCTCCTATCTTAACATAGGAATCTAACTGGGCATTTGATGCTCCGACTGCATTTCCGGCACAATGTCCTTTAATACCAAATTTAACGATTTTAGCATCGGTTAAAGTACCCTGTTGGGTATATGGGGTTGGGAGATTTCTATCGCCGGTAAATCTAGTAGTTGCACTTAATAAATCGTATTCATCAGTTGCTGATTGAGATGCATAAGTATCTTCAAACTTTGAATAGATTGTACCTTGTGGGTATATTGTAGTGTAGTTATAAGACCCGGTAATATATTCTTCAAAAGCTCCAGCATTTAAAGCATAAGAAGCTGATCCTACAAAATCAACCTGGGATCCATCATTAGAACCTGAAAAGATTCCTGCATTTAAAGTATTGGTGGAAGGATTATAAAATATCCCTGATCCATCTGATCCTGAATCAACTACCAGTTGAGAGTAACCGGTTCCGGAAGGGTCTGGCAATCCTGTCGGGCTTACAAAAGTCAACCGGTAATCTATATTGTTAACAGGTAAATTAGCAACTTTAGCATTATTTGCATTTGTTGCTGTTCCTGTAACATCTCCTGTTAGGTCTCCTGTAAAGCCGTTAAGAGAGGATACACTTCCAGTTAGTTCTAATGATCCTGATAAGGTAATATCGTAAGCTACCGTTCCTGCAAATGCATCGATAGATTGGGTAACGTGCCAGGCATTAATAGTCTGATTTTGTTCTATACCGGTTTTTGAAAGCGAGAGTGCCATATATAATAAATATTCCTAAAACACTAAAAGGAGCCCGATTTAATGAGCTCCTAAAATAGCAGGGATCTTAAAAGATTAACCTTCAGCTACTGGGATGAATTCTCCCTTTTCTAAATCTAGACTTCCGTTACCGTACTTTTCAAATAACACACGGCTGAGTTCTAACTCCGCGTCACGGATTTGAGTGAAAGTCTCTTCTGCCACCTTACGCTGGGCTTCTAGATTGAGACGCTGTATTTCAAAGCTTCCTAGCTGCTGGGCAATCTGCCCGGATCTTTCCTGAAGGTTCTTTAGGCTGCTTACCTCTTCTTCGGTTAGTTTTTTAGGTTCCATATTTCTTAATATAATTAAAGTTTCTTATTACTGCAACATATAAGTGTCGGCTTTTTTAGTTCCTTCTAAAGTATCTTCCATTATTTTTAATATTTCCGGATCTACTAAGTCAGGATGTACCCACCAGTCTTCAAAAGTACTATTTGAATCAGGAGCTATATCTCCCACCACTCTCTTATATCCCATAGACTCTAGATAGCTTCTTGAAGATTCTCTATAATCGGCCGGGTGATTTAAATAATGATCGTGTTCAAAAGTTATTACTCTAAATTTATGTTTATTGAAAGGTATGTTTAGTAGTATATTAAAAGTTACTTCTGCTGGTTCACAGTCTAGCTGTAGATAGTCTATTATTTCCGGCTGATCTTTAAGCAGTTCCTCATAATTAACTTTAGTACCGTCTGCTTGGATGCATTTATTAGAACGTAAAGAATTAAACTTCTTAACTTCCTCTTCTTCAATCTCTATTGAGATTCCTTTCCAGTTAAATTTACTTTCAAGTAAGTAGGTATTACTATCTTTTACCGGGTCTGCTGCTCCTATCTCAAGATAAGTTCCATTTTCTTTGCCGTCTAACATACTTAAGACAAACATATCTTGGAATACCTGAGAGTAGTTCTTTTTTATCTTTTCTGAGTTCTTAAATTTATACCTTAATTTAGAATGATCTTCTTTTTTATAGGGTAGAGGTAAGTATTGTAATCCCCATAGTCTGGATAGGTTCTGATAGCAGGCATCTATAAATTTCTGCTCCATAGGATAATCCCTTAATAGCATCTGGAATGTATGTCTGGATTCATCACAATGACCTACCCACCAGGCTGCTACTCCTTTCTGAAATATTAGTCCGTACTCACCTGGATAGTCTACATCTGTTAAGGTTTCTCTAGTGTTATTTAGTCGTGATAAACCTTGAATTGCTGCTAAATAGCATTCATGCCATTCTTCTTTTACCTGGTGGTCATAACTTAAATGAAAGTATGCCTCCGGACGTTCCGGGTCATGTATTATTGCATTTAGGATTGCTCCTCTGGTTGAATGAGGTCTTCCTCCTACTTCTTTAAGACATAAGGCTACTTTAACTAAAGATTCATAAATTAAATCCCGGTCTAGATCTGTTCCGTATTCGGCCGTTCTTAAGAAATAAGATAAAGCTGCTGCCTTACGACCTTCCTGATAGTATTGTTCTCCTAACCGGAAGTTAGTTTCTGGATTATAAGGATCTTGTATAAAATCTAAATACTTATCCATTTATTAGTTCCTCCACAACTGCTTCAGGGATTCTTAATGCATAAGCTGCATTGTCATGAAATCCGTAAGTTAGTACTAAATCACTATCTACTACTGCTGCACCGCAGGCAAACTCAATCCGTCCGGTCATAAACTTAAATATATCAGAATATTTAACGATATTCCAATCCTCATCCCAGACTATTATTCTATGATTATAAATCCCGTCTTTATTATTATTTTCATTCATCCAGAAATCAACTTCATGAATAACACAGAGTCTATATTTACCCCATTTTATTACTGAAGATCCTCCTCTGGCTTCTTTTGCTGCATTTAGATCTTTGAATGGTTTCTGAATTACGGTTTCACTGGTTTGAGTTTCAGGATTAACCTTAACAATCTCAGTTGGATTAGCCCATTTAACATAACAGTAATCCATATCGTTGATAGGCATCCAATTTTTTTCACAGTAGGAATCAGGATCGTTAGGAGGTTCTATTCTGGATCTTTTAATTTCTTTTATTTCATTTCCCACGGTTACGACTTCGGATAATTCCATCCGACCTTCTCCGTTAGGTTTAGTATCCCTCCGGACTCCGGTGAGGTACATCTTATCTGCCCATCTAACCACCCGGGCATCTTCCAGTCCTATAAAATCCCAGACCGGGGTTATATCCAGTAAAGACGTATCAACTTTATGTTGAGTTTCTATCTTTAAAGTCTTAGGATTAAGAGTACATAGAAAGTTTATAGTTCTGAGATGCTGATCATTCTCCGGATGTAGGTAGGATAAAGGACCCCAACGTCCTTGGAATTTCTGCTCATTCTCGGAATGGTAAAATATATAACCAACATTCCTTAAATTACAAAGTAAGGTTCCGTCTTTATCTAAGAAAATTGAAGGATTACATATACCGGTTCCTCCGGAGTCTTGAGAGGGTATTTTTAGCGGTGTAAAAGAACCGCCTCTATCTAAAACTAGCTTGACTAGGTTGTCGATCATTAACCTTAAGATAAAACCTTTTTAGTAAGAATGCCAGGTAATATGAACACCATCCTACTTATAATGTCCGCCGCCGGCCCATAAAACCAGACTTTTTCTAGTTCCTGTGATTACTGGGGTTACTCGGTGGAGCATAAAAGAGGGGAATAAGGCAACCGTTCCTTTGGCTTTAGGAACCAGGTAGATGCCTCTGCCGGTTGAGATCTCAAAGTCTCCTCCGGTATAGTCTTCTTCGTTAGAAAGTTGAACAATAGCCGAAATTTTTCTATGTGAGATATCCCCGGGTCCAATATCCATATGCCAGTGGTAATGACCTCCGCCTCCGTTGTAGACGGTATATTGGATGCTATCCAGGATTGATTTAAGATCAAATTTCCAGATCTGGTCATTTGCCTCAGTTATACAGTTCATCAAACGGTCATATATCCATTCAGTATCCGGTCCCGGGTGAAGCCATTTAATATTACTTTTTCTAACTTCATCAGAGTCTTCACCGACAATGGTTGCTTTTTCTTCCGGGTAACCGGCTGCAAGTTCTTCAATCTGATCAACTTCTGGTTGTAAGAAGCCTTCTTGGAACCAGTAGTAGTTTGATTGATCTACATTTGTGTCCGGATTAAATATTGGTTTTATATTCATAACTAATATTAGAAAGGTACGACTTATTTAGAAAGAAAGCAAGTTCTTATGAGGCATTTACTACTACATAGAAACCATCATAACCCTGGCCTGTTGAAGCAGCATTTACTGAGCTGTAACTTCCCCAGTTGAAAGTATTTGATCCTGGGTTTAGGCCTCCTCCGGATACGACTGAGGTTCCGTTAATTTCAATATCACAACTACCAAAGTCAGGTGCATTTACTTCTACCTCCCAATATCCAACAGCAAGGATTGGTTCATCTCCGCCTCCTCCGGTAACATCAAACTGGGTATTACCTCCTCCTTCATTCACAGGTCCAGAACCACCTTGGGCATAACTATAGCTTCCATTATTATCATAAAAGGTTATAGTAACATCAATATCATTGGGCGGATTTGGTGGAAATGATGGATTGTAGTTGTTACTTACATCTGCTCCTATTTTATAAGAAGAATTTTCGTAGAAGTAAGTTAGTCCTGCAAAGTCTGATACTTGCCAAGGTCCTGAGGTATTTACAGATAGTCCGAATATTCTATTTGCTCCTGCGTTTCCGCTTTGGCCCCATGCATTATAAGAGATTGTATTATCTCCATTAGGACCTTGACTCCAATCATAAGAAGCTAAATCCTCAAAACTAACATCTGTACCTGTACCTCCATTAGCTTCATTGTAGATATCTCCATTTATTGCTATATTTGAAGAAGGTACAGCCATTATTTACTTTTTAATTTATCAATTTCATTCTCTAATGATTTAACTTTAGTAGTTAGATCTTTAACTGCTTCAATTAATACAGCTGCTAATTTTTCATATTTAACCGCCTTATATCCATTGTCACGGGTGGTTACAATTTCAGGAAATACTTTTTCTATATCTTGAGCAATTACACCGATATCATGTCCTTCATTTTCATGAATTCCTTCAACAGGTATCCAATCAAATTCATATCCACCTAATTGATTTACCTTATGTAAAGCTCCTTCAATTAATACTTTATTAGCTTTTAATCTTTCATCTGATGAATAAAATGCTACAACATCATTAGTTGCTCTGATTAAACCTGTGGTTGTTGGTGTGCTTGTACCTACTCCTAAAGCTCCATTTACATATAATGTTGTACCGTTAAATGTTAAATTAGTTTCTGAATTAATTGTACTTGGGTCAACAGAAGTTATTACTCTATTATTAGATGCATTTGTATAAGAAGTTATTCCTGCATTTGATCCGGTAGTTCCTTGAGTTCCAGTCGGTCCAGTTGGTCCAGTACCTCCTTGAGGTCCAGTAGATCCGGTAGTTCCTTGAGTTCCAGTCGGTCCAGTTGGTCCAGTACCTCCTTGAGGTCCAGTAGATCCTGTTATCCCTTGTATACCTTGAGTACCAGTTGGTCCTACGGGTCCAGTTGGGCCAGTTCCTCCGGTATTACCTGTTGGTCCAGT
>Ga0222719_10005449_pt1 | contig 10960 bp, 20 predicted proteins | sample C33_34DmetaG_FD_165039 | JGI IMG/M metagenome (GOLD analysis project Ga0222719, IMG submission 165039) | Estuarine water microbial communities from San Francisco Bay, California, United States - C33_34D | ecosystem: Environmental > Aquatic > Marine > Unclassified | place: USA: California...
GTTTGGACTGGTTTATAAAACATTTTCCAAAAGAATATGGAGTTTTACTAGATTAACTATCCTCCTAGTGGTTAATACATCGCATGCGACACAATGTCGCATGCGACAAAATGTCGCAGGGTATGGCGTGCCGCTGCGCGGCTCGACTCGCTCGCTTCGCTCGCTCGTCTCGATAGTGGTACCAAGTCGTTTATAAACTTTGAACTTTCTTGTTATTTAAATACACTTGTAAAATTAAGGAGTCTCTATATAGTCTATATAATATAAGCTTTTATAAATAAGTAAGTCTAAAATACTTTTGCTTATTTGAAAACATATCTGAAAAAATTTTGCGAAAATTTTTTTCGAATGCACTTATGGATATAGAAAAATTAAAAAAATTTGAAAAGTTACCACCTGATGTAAGAAGACAACTGGCTTTATACATGGCCAAGTATCAGGAGAAGAAAAAACAAAAAGACATTAGAAATGATTTTATGGCTTTTGTTAAACATGTATGGCCTGATTTTGTAGAAGGTAAACATCATAAAGAAGTTGCAGAAAAATTTAATCAGATAGCTGAAGGTAAAACAAAACGTGTTATTATCAATATGGCACCTAGACATACTAAATCTGAATTTGCTAGTTATCTTTTACCTGCATGGATGGTAGGTAGAAATCCAAAATTAAAAATTATTCAATCTACTAACACAACTGAATTATCAGTACGATTTGGTCGTAAAGCAAAACAACTTATGGATTCACCAGAGTACAAAGAAGTATTTCAAACAAGACTCAAAGAAGATTCACAAGCTGCTGGTAAATGGGAAACACAACAAGGTGGTGAATATTATGCTGCCGGTGTTGGATCTGCAATTACTGGACGGGGTGCTGACCTATTAATTATTGATGACCCACATACTGAACAAGATGCAATGAATGCACAAGCTTTAGATAGAACTTATGAATGGTATACATCAGGACCTAGACAACGTCTTCAACCTGGTGGAACAATTATTATTGTAATGACAAGATGGAATGAAAAAGATTTAGCAGGAAGATTAATCAAAGCACAAAAAGAACCTAAAGCAGATCAATGGGAAGTTATAGAATTTCCTGCAATACTTCCAACAGGAAAACCCCTGTGGCCTGAATACTGGAACCTAAAAGATTTAGAATCAGTTAGAGCATCAATTCCATTATCAAAATGGAATGCACAATATATGCAAAATCCAACCGGTGAAGAAGGTGCATTGATTAAAAGAGAATGGTGGCAAAATTGGGAAGGTGAAATACCTCCATTACAACATGTTATACAATCTTATGATACAGCATTTATGAAAAAAGAAACTGCCGATTATTCTGCTATTACCACTTGGGGTGTATTTCATCCAGATGAAGATAGTGGTCCATGTTTAATGTTAGTAGATGCTGTTAAAGGTAGATATGAATTTCCTGAGCTCCGTAGGATTGCATTAGAACAATATGGCTACTGGCAGCCGGAAACCGTAATCGTTGAATCCAAAGCATCAGGACTTCCACTAACTTATGAATTAAGAAAAGCTGGGATCCCAGTAATTAATTTTACACCATCACGTGGTAATGATAAGCATACTAGAGTTAATTCTGTTTCACCGTTATTTGAATCTGGTAGAATATATGCACCAACCGATATGGAATTTGCACAAGAAGTTATTGAAGAATGTGCTGCATTTCCTTATGGAGATCATGATGATTTAGTCGATTCCATGACTCAGGCAGTGATGAGATTTAGACAAGGCGGTTTAATTGAACATCCAGAAGATTATGAAGATGAGCCTTTACAACAGAAGCCAAAAGTGTATTATTAGACATTATGGCAAGAGAAGACGATCAAAGATTAAAAGACATGATGCGAGCAATTGAGCTCGGTGAAATCGAAGAAGATATTCTTGAAGGAGATCAAGAAGACTACGATGACATGGGTGGTATTAAATCTCTACAAAAAACTCCATCTATTAAACTAGCATCAGAAACAGGCCCAGAAGAATTTGATTTAGAACTAATGTCTGTCATTAGAGAATTCAAAGATAAAATGCAAAAAGGTGAATTAGATCCAGGTACAACTGTCGATGATTATATTAATGATTATCTATCTAGAAAAAGAATGATGATGGAAAATAAAAATAGACAGATTGCAATGTACGGTGGCAGAATGCAATATGGTGATGGTGCAAAAGAATATGGTTTATATGAAGATGTAATTCCACCAAAATATCCAGATCCAGTTACAGCTAGATTAGAAACTGATAAAGCAGAAGCAGCAATGCAAAGAGATATTCAAAAAACTAAATACCCAATTAAAAAAGATGATAAGAAAATAGATTTAGATATTGAAGCAATTAGAAAACTAATTGAGAAGAGAAAAAAAGAAGCAGAAAAAAAAGCTAAAGGCGGTATTGCAGGAGTACTGTAATGCCAAACGTTCCAAAACCAAAACCATATTCAAAAGAAGATTTCAAACAGGACGCTGATAAATATATTAAAGGTTATCTCGGTGGATTTGATAAAGGTGAGATGAATGAATTTTTAAAAAGATCTGTAGATAAAATAGAAAACGCTGGAGTCATGAGTAGTGATGAAGCAAAAGATTTTATAAAAGAAAGAGCATTTTATTTAAAAGAATTTGCAAAAGAAAATAAAGGTGAAACACTTCCACAAATGAAAGCAAGTGGTGGACGAATTGGTTTCTTAGAAGGTGGCACTAAATACAATGCAATGGTCACAAAGATGTATATTGAAGCTGGTGGTCAAGAAGGAACTGGTATGGATATAGATTCTTTTGCTGAAAAGTATTTTCCTAAAATGGCACAAGGTGGCAGAATAGGATTTGATCAAGGCTCCATGGACCCGGATACAATGGCTCTTAAAGAAAAAATCGAAGAGATCATGGATATTGAAGGAGTTGGTTTTGGAGAAGCATTCAAGCAAGCAATGAGAGAATTATCAAGTCAATCTAAAGAAAATGATTAAAAGACTTACTACAACAGTGCCTCCGGCATCCGGGCCCCAGAGTCAGGGCTTGAATATTTTGTATAATACTGTTAAAGAAGTAACACATACGGAGAAAATAAATGGCAGAAGACAATATAGACAAGGCTCTTCCAAACGAGCCAAGAAAAGAATTTGAAGTACCTGGTGAAGAAGAAATTCAAGAACAGATTGTAGAAGAAGTTCAAGAAGCTCAAGAGTCTCCAGATGATGTTGAAGTTCAAGAGAACGAAGACGGCTCTGTTGATATTAATTTAGATCCTGCAGCAGCAAGTCCTGAAGGTGGTGATGAGCATTATGCAAACTTAGCAGATTTTTTACCAGATGAAGTTTTAGGAACTCTTGCATCAGATTTAAATTCTAAGTACATGGATTACTCTGCATCAAGGAAAGATTGGGAAAGAACTTATACACAAGGTTTAGATTTATTAGGTTTTAAATATGATAATAGAACTGAACCATTTGCAGGTGCAAGTGGTGCAACACATCCAGTTTTAGCAGAAGCAGTTACACAGTTTCAAGCTTTAGCATATAAAGAATTATTACCTGCTGATGGACCCGTTCGAACACAAATTTTAGGAGTACCTACTCCAGAAAAAACACAACAAGCAACCAGAGTAAAAGATTTCATGAACTATGAGATCATGGAAAAAATGAAAGAATATGAACCTGAGTTTGATCAAATGTTATTTAATCTTCCATTAGCAGGTTCAGCTTTCAAAAAGGTATACTATGATGATATGGAACAAAGAGCTGTATCAAAGTTTGTACCTGCAGATGATTTAATTGTTCCGTACACAGCTACCTCATTAGATGATGCGGAAGCAATTATTCATCGTGTAAAAATTTCTGAAAACGATTTAAGAAAACAACAAGTTGCAGGTTTTTATAAAGATGTAGATATTGGAAAACCTCAAGACAAAGAAACCGATGTTGAGAAAAAAGAAAGAGAACTTGAAGGAGTTACTAAAACAAAAGATGAAGATGTATTTACTTTATTAGAGTGTCATGTTGATTTAGATTTAGAAGGTTTTGAAGATGTAAATCCACAGACTGGTGAGCCGTCAGGAATCAAGATTCCATATATTGTAACTTTAGTAGAAGGATCACATGAAATTCTATCTATTAGAAGAAACTATGAAATAGGAGATACTAAAAAAACTAAAATACAATACTTTGTACATTTCAAATTTTTACCTGGTTTAGGTTTTTATGGTTTTGGTTTAATTCACATGATTGGTGGATTATCAAGAACAGCTACAACTGCATTAAGACAATTACTTGATGCTGGAACTTTATCTAATTTACCTGCTGGATTTAAAATGCGTGGTATTAGAATTAGAGATGATGCACAATCAATTCAACCTGGTGAGTTTAGAGATGTAGATGCACCTGGTGGAAATTTAAGAGATTCATTTATGATGCTTCCGTTTAAAGAGCCTTCTCAAACTTTATTAAGTTTGATGGGTATAGTCGTTCAAGCAGGTCAAAGATTTGCATCAATTGCAGATCTACAAGTTGGTGATGGCAATCAACAAGCAGCAGTTGGAACAACTGTTGCATTATTAGAACGTGGTTCAAGAACTATGTCTGCTATTCATAAAAGAATTTACTCAGCTTTAAAAAATGAATTTAAAATTTTAGCTAGAGTATTCAAGTTATATCTACCACCGGAATATCCGTATGATGTCGTTGGGGGTCAAAGAATGATTAAACAAACAGACTTTGATGATCGTGTAGATATATTGCCAGTTGCTGACCCCAATATTTTCTCACAAACACAGCGTATTTCACTAGCGCAAACGGAACTCCAACTGGCACAATCTAATCCACAAATGCATAATCTATATGCTGCATACAGAAATATGTATGAAGCGTTAGGTGTAAAAAATATCGACCAAGTGTTAATTAAACCAATGCAACCAACGCCAAAAGATCCGGCGTTGGAACATATTGATGCATTAGGTGGTAAACAGTTTCAAGCATTTCCAGGTCAAGATCATAGAGCACACATTACTGCTCACTTGAATTTTATGGGAACTAATATTGCAAGAAACAATCCAATAGTAATGGCAAGTTTAGAAAAAAATATTTTTGAACATATTTCATTAATGTCTCAAGAACAAATTGAAGTAGAGTTCAGAGATGAATTAATTCAGTTACAACAAATGCAACAAGCTATGCAAATGAATCCACAAATGGCTCAACAACTTCAAATGCAGGCTAAAATGTTACAAGAAAAAATTGAATCTAGAAAAGCAGTATTGATTGCAGAGATGATGGAAGAATTTATGAATGAAGAGAAGAAAATAACTTCTCAATTTGATAATGATCCAGTTGCTAAGTTAAGATCAAGAGAATTAGACCTTAGAGCACAAGAAAATTACAGAAAAGAACAAGAGTCTAAAGAAAAAATTAATCTAGATAAGATGAAAGCAATGATGAATCAGTCTAATCAAGAAGAAAAACTTGAACAGAATGAAGAATTAGCAAATTTAAGAGCTAATACATCAATTGAAAAGACAATTTTATCAAAAACGATACCAAGTACAGACTCAATGATGAAAAATTCTGCTCCAATGATGCCAAAAGTAAAAATTTTCAGAGGAGGAAATGAATAAATGAGAAAAAAAATGACAAAATCACAAAAAAAGGTTAAAAAGGTCATGAGGGAATTCAAAAAAGGTGAACTCCCTATAGGCAAGTCAAAGAAAAAAGTAAAATCGCGTAAACAAGCGATTGCAATTGCTTTATCGGAGGCTGGCAAATCTAAACCAAGGAGATAAAATGGAAAAACTAGATAAAATACAAGAAGTAAAAGTTGGTGAACAGCAAACTGAAATAGATCCAAGATCTAAAACTACTGCTGATGAAGCTTTTAACTTAATTGGTACTGGTGGACCTGAAGAGGAAGTAAAAGGTCAAGGCGCAGTACTAGCAGAGAAGAAAAGAAAATCAAAAGCGTACTAATATGTGGTTCAGTGCTATTAAATTAGCCGTACAAGCTGGCTCTCATATTTTTAAAAACCGTCAGAAGACTAAAATGTTGATGGCGGATGCACAAATGCGTCATGCAGAAAAGATGGCGAATGGTGAAGCAGAATATCAAGGTAAACTTCTTGAGGCAAGACAATCGGACTGGAAGGACGAATTTATTTTATTATTGCTTTCAGCTCCCATTGCATTATTATCGTGGGCAGTATTTTCGGATGACCCGGCAGCTATGGAAAAGATGCAATTATTTTTTGAATACTTTTCACAGCTACCATTTTGGTACCAAACAATTTTTGTAGGTGTCATTGCATCTGTATACGGATTAAAAGCAACTGATTTAATTAAGAGGAAATAACTATGTATAGAAAAAGATATTTATCAGGTGGTCAAGCAAAACTTGATGCTGATGGTGATGGTAAAATCACCGGTAAAGATTTTAAAATGTTGAGATCAAAAAAGAAAACTAAAAAACCAAAACCATCTATGATGGCAATGGCGATGAAGGGGAAAAAATAATGTCTAGAGAAAACTTAAAAAGTAAAGCAAGTAAACCAGAAAAACGAAAAAACAAATATAATTCAGGACCAGATTTAAGACCAGATCCAGATATTTTAGGTAATAGATATGATAAGAAATTAAAAAAATATCTTGGTTCTAAAGAAACTGAATTACATTCAGGATACAAAAATGATAAACGACCTTTTCCTGATACAGGAGAAGATAGAGCTGAACAAAGAGCTGTAAAAGAAGTTTTACAAGAAGCCGGTATTAAATTTATGTCTAAAGGTGGAAGAGTAAAATTACGTGGCGGTGGAATGTGTAAAAGAGGAATGAATAAAAAAGCTTACGGTAGGAATTCATAATGGCAAAACTTTGTGCAAAAGGAAAAGCAGCTGCGAAAAGAAAATTTAAAGTATATCCTTCTGCATATGCTAACATGTATGCTTCTGGGGTTTGTTCTGGTAAAATTACACCAGGTGGTAAAAAAGGAAGTAGAAAAAAAGCTGCTAGCGGTGGAATGATGAGAGCTGGTTTAGCTAGAAGGAAAAGATGTGCGTAGTTATTATTCAGAAGGTGGATTAAGAAAATGGGTATCTGAAAAATGGGTAGACATTGGTGCACCTAAAAAGAATGGTAAGTATCAACCATGTGGTAGGTCAAAAGGGTCTAAAAGAAAATATCCAAAATGTGTTCCACTTGCAAAAGCAAGATCAATGTCAAAAGGACAAAAAGCTTCTGCTGTTAGAAGAAAAAGACAAGCAGGAAACAAGGGACCTAAACCAACTAATGTAAAAACGTTTGCGAAAAAATAATGTTTAGAAGACAATTTAAATCAGGAAGTAAATCGCCAGCATGGCAAAGAAAAGAAGGCAAGTCTGAATCAGGAGGCCTGAACCGTAAAGGCGTTGCATCTTATAGAGCAGCGAATCCTGGATCAAAATTAAAAACAGCAGTTACAACTAAACCATCAAAATTAAAAAAAGGAAGTAAAGCAGCTAAAAGAAGAAAATCATTTTGTGCTAGAATGAAGGGCATGAAGAAGAGATTAACTTCTGCTAAAACTGCAAGGGATCCAGATTCAAGAATTAATAAATCATTAAGAAAGTGGAATTGCTAATGTTTGATAAATTTATGTACTCTTTTTTTGGTGCTATTGACAATTTCTTTGATACATTTATACCTAATCAATATGAGAGACTCAAAAACAATAGAATCTTTTCTTCAAAAAAAAGAAAAAGAAAGTAAGCAGCAAAGCTTATTTAAAGATCTTCGAAAAGAAGTAGATACAGGTGCGAATGGCACACAGAAATACGTAATAAAGAAAGGTACAAATAAAGGTAAAGTAGCAGATGTTAAGTGAAGAAACAGTTATAATACATAAATTACAAAAAATGTTAAAAGAACAATACCAAGCAATTGGAGATGCTATGATTGCTGGTGGTATTGACAATATGGAAAAATATAAGTATATGATGGGACAAGCACATGCTTATTTAAGAATATCACAGGAAATATCAAGCCTGCTAAATCCAAAGGAGGATAAAAAAAATGATACTGAAAGACCAGACAACGTCGTCGACTTCGGAAGAACCGAAAATTAAATCGGCATTATTAGATAAATACAAAGAAGATCATCAAAAAGAAGTTGATGGTTATGAACGTTTAAAAACAAAAGAATCAAATAAATTACCTAAACCAACTGGATGGAGATTGGTTGTTCTGCCATTTAAAATGCCAGAAAAAACTAAAGGTGGATTATATCTTGGACAAGATACTTTAGAAAGACAACAAGTAGGTTCTACTTGTGGACTTGTTCTTGCTATGGGACCACATTGTTATGATAAAGAAAAATTTCCTGAAGGACCTTGGTGTAAAAAAGGTGATTGGATAATTTTTGCAAGATATGCTGGATCAAGAATCCAGATAGATGGTGGGGAAGTAAGATTGCTAAATGATGATGAAGTTTTAGCAACCATCGACAATCCCGAGGATATACTTCATCAATATTAACATAGTAATACTGGGAGGAGACTATGCAACAAGAAGAAAATAAAACTGTCGATATCGACACATCTGGTCCAGGTGCAGAAATAGAATTAGAAAATGATTCTAAAGAAACTGAAACACCTGAAGTAGAAACTTCTGCTGAAGAAACTAAAACTGAAGTTGTTGAAGAACAACCACAAGAAAAAGTTGAAACTAAAACAGAAGAAGTAAAAGAAGAAACTAAAGAAGAACCAAAAGACGAGCTTAAAGAATACTCTGAGAGTGTTCAAAAAAGAATTGCAAAGCTTACTAAAAAGTGGAGAGAAGCTGAGAGACAAAAAGATGAAGCTTTAACTTACGCTCAAAGAATTATCGAAGATAAGAAAAAAGCGGAAGATAAACTTTCTAAAATTGAACCTAGCTTTTTAAAAACCACTGAAGATGGAATTAAATCTGGTTTGGAAGCAGCTAAAGCACAACTTGCTAAAGCTAGAGAAGCAGGTGATATTGATGCTGAAGTACACGCTCAATCTTTAATTTCAGAGTATGCATATAAACAAGCTAAATTTGTTGAAGCAAAAGCTCAACAAGAAGAGTTTAATAAACAAAGAGAAACAGTTGTTAAACAACCTGAAATCAACTTAAATAGACAAGAAGTAGCACAAGGAACACCGGATCCTAAAGCTGAATCATGGGCTCAAAAAAATACATGGTTTGGTCAAGATACGGCTATGACTTATACTGCTTTTGATTTACATAAAAAGTTGACAGAACAGGAGGGTTTTGACCCATCAAGTGACGAATATTATTCTGAAATTGATAAAAGAATAAGACTTGAATTCCCTCATAAATTTGCTACAAATGAGGTTAAGGAAACGGCCAAGCCAGTACAGACAGTTGCATCTGCAAAAAGAAGTACAAAAACTGGTCGCAGAACTGTGAGGCTCACACCATCACAGGTAGCAATCGCTAAAAAATTAGGTGTGCCACTTGAAGAATATGCGAAACAATTAAATATCACGAAGGAGGTATAAGCATATGGAAAATGATAATGACATAAGAACCTCGCGTGCGAGCCAAACTAGAGAAAAAACTTCTAAACCAAAAGTTTGGTCTCCACCATCATCTTTAGATGCACCCCCTGCACCGACAGGATTTGTACATAGATGGATTAGATCAGAAAGCTTAGGATTCCAAGATACTAAGAATATCGCTGGAAGAATAAGATCAGGTTATGAATTAGTGAGAGCTGATGAATATCCAGATGCTGATTTTCCTATTGTAGAAGACGGTAAATATAAGGGAGTAATCGGAGTTGGTGGCCTTGTGCTGGCAAGGGTACCGGAAGAAATCGCAAAACAACGTTCTGACTATTATAAAAAACAAGCTCAGGAAAACGTTGAGGCAGTAGACAACGATTTAATGAAGGAACAGCACCCAAGTATGCCTATCAATATTGATAGACAAACTCGTGTAACTTTTGGTGGTACTAAGAAATCCTAATTTTAGAATTTCTTACCCAACAGAGTACACTTAAACTAACAATGTCTAAGGAGGACAACTACTATGGCAAATAAAGACGCTGCGTTCGGTCTAAGACCGATCGGAAAAGTTGGACAGAATAGAGACAACCAAGGTTTAAGTGAATATGATATAAACACTACTACGAGTACAATTTACTTCCAAGACCCTGTGAAAGCAGTGGCTGATGGTGGTATAACTGTAGCGGGAGCTGGTGATTTATTATTGGGTTCACTAAACGGTATTTTCTATACTGATACATCAACAAAAAAACCTACGTGGGCAAATCACTATGAAGCAAATAATGCTGCAACAGATGTGGTTGGATTCGTAGCTGACGATCCGTATGAAAGATTTGAAATACAATCTGCGGGTTCAGTTACTGGTGCAAACATATTTTTAGTAGCTGACATTGCGTACACAGCAGGTGATTCTGCAAACTACGTATCAAAAACTGAAATATCTGGAACTATGACTTCAGGTGCTTCAGCTCAATTAAGAATCTTAGGTATCTCAAAAGATCCTGACAATAACGACACAGCTTCGGCTAACGTTAACGTTGTTGTTAATATCAATGAGCATGTCCTAAATTCTGCTAACGGTATCTAATCGAATAGGAGATAAATTATGGCGATATCAAGAGGACAACTAGTTAAAGAACTAGAGCCAGGTTTGAATGCTTTATTCGGTCTGGAATATAAACGTTATGAGAATCAGCATGCTGAAATATACACTACTGAGTCTTCAGACAGAGCGTTTGAAGAAGAAGTTATGTTATCAGGTTTTGCTCAAGCACAGACTAAGTCTGAGGGTGCGGGTGTAACTTTTGACAATGCTCAAGAGACATACACTGCTAGATACACTCACGAGACTGTAGCTTTAGCGTTTTCAATCACTGAAGAAGCGATTGAAGATAACTTGTATGACAGACTTGCTAGTAGATATACAA
>Ga0222719_10005452_pt1 | contig 10957 bp, 13 predicted proteins | sample C33_34DmetaG_FD_165039 | JGI IMG/M metagenome (GOLD analysis project Ga0222719, IMG submission 165039) | Estuarine water microbial communities from San Francisco Bay, California, United States - C33_34D | ecosystem: Environmental > Aquatic > Marine > Unclassified | place: USA: California...
ACCGCGGCGGCCACGGACAGGGGACGAAGAAGTATAATACCAAATAATTTACGTAAAAAACGCGCAAAGCGCGTGATTATTATATAAAACCAAGTTAAACTTTAAACCAAAACCATGACTTTTTATTACAGAAGTGCATCGTGGGGCAATAACTCCGATGTAACCGAGAAAACCGCTAATTTTTGGAAGCATTTAGCCCAAAAAAGCAACTGGCGAATTGTTGAACTACCAAATGGGTTCTTTCAGACCGAATACAAGGACATCGACACCGATAATTGGCTCGATGTAACACGTCGCGAGACGATTGAGGCGGCAGAAAGAGCAATTGACAAGAGCATTGAACATTACAGTAAGAAAATTTCTTTTATTAATGGCCCAAAAGTAGTCAAGACATTCGAAAAAGAGTAAAATCACACCAAAATTTAATTTAATGGAATTTAATAACCCAAGTCAGATTGTAAAAGATCTGCATTTTGGCAGCAATGCCAGAGAAAAAGTAATAAGCGGCGTTACCAAGCTTACTAGTGCAGTTAAATCTACCCTAGGCGCCTCAGGACACTGTGTTGTTTATGAGGACGCCATGGGTAAACCAGTAATTACGAAAGATGGCGTTACCGTCGCAGAGAGCGTAGTACTCTACGATCCTGTGGAAAACATCGGGGCTACACTAATAAAGGAAGCCGCTAAAAACACAGTGAAGGAAGCGGGTGATGGTACCACTACGGCCACCGTCCTCGCTCACTCGCTGTTGATAGAAGCAAACAACTATGTGCAAGATTATACCGTACGTGAATTAAAGCAAGGTATATACAAAGCACAGGATAAAGTATTGAAGCTACTAGATAAGAATGCTATCGAGGTTAATAACGATATGCTTAATTCAGTAGCCACCATCAGCTGTAACAATGACGCGGAACTCGGTGCAGTAATAGGCGAGGCGTACGCAAGAGTTGGTAAAGACGGCGTTGTGCTGATGGAAGAATCAGAGACCGAAGAAACATATGTCGAGTTTGTCGACGGCGCCCAGATCGAGTCTGGTTTAAAGTCACAACATTTGGCCACAGATAAAGATAAGGGCGTTGCAGTACTCGATATGCCGTATGTACTTATTGTCGATTCACCCATACCTAATATACGTAAGATACAAAACGTATTAGAGCATGTAATTAAGCAAAACGCTTCATTGTTGATTGTAGCAAGCCTAGAACAACAACCAATGGCTACTTTAATTGCAAATAAGGTAAAGGGTAATATTAAGGTAAATATCATTGATACACCGGGCTTTGGCCCAACCCGTCGTGACACGGTCGAAGACCTGGCATTTTTGACGGGCGCGAAAGTTATGTCGGAGGAGCTAGGTGATGATTTAGACCTTATATCACCTGATTGCTTGGGCCGTGCCGTAAAAGCAGTGACTGACAGCAATAACACTGTGCTACAGATTAGTGAGCTTGAAGTAGACCTCAGCGAGCGAATTGCACAGGTAGAAGAAAAAATTAAAAACGAAACCAACGGTTATTTAAAGAAAAAGCACGAATCTAGATTAGCAATGCTGAATGGTTCGGTAGCAATTGTAAAAGTTGCTGGCTATTCTAAGATTGAGCTTAAAGAAAAGAAAGACCGTGTTGAAGATGCCATATATGCAGTTAAGGCGGCATTAAAAGAAGGCATTGTGGCAGGAGGAGGTTCTGCACTACTTTATGCATCAAACAAGCTAAAACCCCAGTCAATCGGCGAAACGATCTTACAGCTCGCCATACGCGCTCCATTTAATACGATTCTATCAAATGCCGGGCTACCTACGCCAGATGATATTAATTTGGCTAAAAATGTAGGTGTTGATGTTGTAACTGGTAAAACGGCTAATATGGTTCGTTTGGGAATTATTGACCCTGTCTTGGTAACAAAAACTGCGCTGAAGAATGCAGTAAGCGTTGCAACAACAATATTGTCTGCTGATTGTGTAATTAATAACATGCGCATCGATGAAAGCAATTAATTACCATTTAATCATAGACAAAATAAAAGAGGCGCCGAAGAAAGTAGGCGGGCTTGAATTGACCGAAAATCAAGATAGTGACATTAGGTACTTAAAGGCAACAGTAATATCTGCCGGTAACTTAGTGGAAGGTGTTAAAGATAATGATATAATTTATTATGATCGTCACGCTGGTCACGGAATACAATTTGGCGATAAACTTTATTATGTAATAAAAGCAGGTGATATAGTAATAGTAGAATGAGACTTACTGCTTCAGACATAAAAGAAATGAATTTATTTAAGTATTACAGGCTCGTTCGAAAATGGGCCTGTAAATCTAATGGGCTAAAAGATGCAGATCTTGAGCTACTTATATTTCTAGACTGTCAAGGCCACTTTACAATACAAGGATTTAAAGACGGTGAATACATACACTCATGGGATAAAAACCGATGGGAACGACTCCGACGAGAAGGTTGGATAGATGTATGGAGACACCGCAATCGCACTTCAATCAAATACAGTATATTTAAAACATCGATGCGCACTCAGCTATTGATTAAGCGTATCTATAGAATTTTGCTCGGTGAGGAAGATATTCCTACAACTGAGGCAAACGTATTTTATAAAAACAAAACATATACTGATAAAGTCTTTAACAAGGCAATTGACGATATGATTAAAGACAAAAACAGATGAATATTCCAATTACTAAACGTGTTATGATGGGTCGCAGTCAAAAAGGCTGTGGGTGTGGGTGCGATTGTCAGTGCGGAAAAACCCCTGCAAAAAAAGCGTTAAAAGGTGACCAAGACACATTGCCACAATTTTTGCAAGACGCTATTAAAGCTTCGTAAAGTATTAATATGTCATTTAAGCTAAAGCGTAAAGGAGAGCTACTCGGTATTAACGAAGAATTGTCTTGTTACAGCCACCCTGTGTTTGAAAAAGACTTAGGGCCTAATGTTATTGCAGAGGCAAATCGCGACGGCACTACCTTTGTAAACAAGAACGCGTCAATGCCCCAAAAAAAAGATGCTATTGCCCACGAGAATGTTCATCATGATCAAATGCAACAAGGTCGGTTACAATATACGGATGATACCGTTATGTGGCGAAAAAATCCAACTGACCGCATGCGGGTATATCATAGAGACCAAGGCGTTTTAACAGAAAAAGGTTCACCTGCAAATAAAGAAATAGAAGGATCACCTGCTTTGGAATGGGAAAAAGAAGCAGATAAATTATCATAATTATGGGAAGTAAACCAATTACACAGCGCGCAAAATGCAACTACAATAGAATGCCAGGCCAGCCAGAAGTAACCGTGGATGCTGCCGGCAAACAAAGAGCTAGTTTTCCGTCATCGGCGCCAAGGGCTATTGGTAAACAAGTGAGCGGGTTTGACCCGAATAAAACTTTTGCCCCATCGCTAAATTTTTCTGCTAATCAACAACTAATTCAAGGCGCCAATACCAATGCTGCCGGCAATGCTAGAATTCAAATTACAGCGCCAGGAACAGGCAATGATAATGAAGGTGAAAATTCAACAACTAATATTGATAAGCCCACAACTGCCATAGGTGTTTATGAAAGAGCTGGCCAGATGAGAAGAAACTATATGGCGCAGTCTAGGCAAGAAGCGAAAGGCATGGAAGGTAAAGCTCGCAGAGATTATATGAAAGGCCAACGCCAAAAATCAAGACAACTAAAGCATAAATATATAGGTGATGAATTAGGCACTTGGGATATAAATGAATAAATTTATTTACCGTTAGCATAATACTATTGTTATAATGCCTATATTTATATAGTTTAATCTATTAAAATATAATATTATGAAAAATTTATTTATTGCTTTAGCTTGTTTATTTAGTTTTAACGCATTTGCTCAAAGAGAATATTTTAGCCAATATGCGGAAGGTATGTGGGGGTGTGAAGATTGTTTAGATATTTTAAATATAAGACATACCGAAGAAGGAACTCCTATTGTAGAATTTTTTACAGGGTTTAATGGAAAATTACAGCAGGCTAATATTTTAGAAAATTCACTTAATAAACTTGTAATAGAGCTTTATACTCCATCAACTAATTGGTATGTAAAAATACTTTTTTATTTTGAAGATAATTTATTAAAAGCAGACCTTTCTGGGTCTATTAAAATGATAGAAACTTATAAAAGAATAACTATAAACTAACAAAAAAAAATATTATGGCACGAAAAGGATGTGGTCCTTATAATTTAGGGGCTCCAAAAACAATAGCAAAACAGCTAAAAGGAAACGTAGCTGGTCCTTCAACGGAAGAAGAAAGCAAAAAAAACCGTAAAATTGGAGGCCCGATGGTTGATCAGGCAAATGAAAATATTCAGCAAAGACACGCTGCTTTTGAAAAAGCAAAGGCCAAAGGTGCTCAACCCGGAACAGATTATGACAGTGACGGGAATGAGCGCAATTATGTTGAATTTAATAATCAACGCTACTATCCGGGGGATCAAAATCGCCGTCAGCAACGCGCAAAGGCTATAAAAGAGGGCAAATATGATAATTGGGAAACGGGTCAGCGTTATAATAACAAACATAGTTATGATTATAAAAATAATGTTTTAAATGTAACAAACCCCCGGACTGGCGATAAAAAAGTTAAGCAAAATTTTGACCCAAAGCATTCAGCCAACCGAGATGCAAGCGGGGCATATAACCCGTCTTTAAGCCAACGAGGGCAACTAGGCAATAGAGATAAAGCTCTTTATGACCAAAGCAAAGGCAATTACAGCAGCCGGGAAAGCCAAGCCGCTCAAAGCGTAATAGTAGAACATAAAACTGATAGTATTGGTGATGCCCACGGCGCTCAATCTCGCCAAATAGTAAATAAGGCATTAAACAGCCTTTTCCCTCCGTCCCCTAATAATAAATTATCATCAGCGTTTAAAATGCAAGGATTTATGAGCAAAGCTATAGGGAAAAAATATAAAAAGTAATTATTGTGGCTTATACTCAAGAACCTAAAAATTCTGCATTTAAAAAACTACGTAAGACCACCAAAGGTAAAGGCCGGCACTTCCTTACTGCTAAGGAGGGTGCTGGTATGACCGAGGCTGGGCGTAAGGCTTATAATAAGGAAACTGGCGGTAATCTTAAAGCACCTCAACCAGGTGGTGGTAAGCGTAGAACTTCATACTGTGCTCGCTCAAGAGGGCAAATGAAAATGCATAATATTGATTGCAGTAAAACTCCAGATAAACGTATCTGCGCAGCACGCCGTAGATGGAAATGCTAAGCTATGGGAAAGAAACCATTTAAAGAAACGGCCGTAGGTAAATTCTTACTTAATAAAGTACCGGGGCTTATCGGTGACGTATTGCCAGATAAAGGAGTGCTGGGGATTGTTAAAAATCTTATTGATGGCGATGAGTCTATTTCTGCCGAAGAAAAAGCTGCATTAAAAAAAGAGCTTTATGAAATAGAAGTTGCCGACAGAGACAGCGCTCGCAAAAGAGAAGTAGAGATTAAAAAAGCAGGCGGTCAAGATTGGATGATGTTTGTCACCGGGCTTGTAGGGCTTGCTTCTTTTGTATTTACTATCTATGCTGTTGTATATGTGCCTTCTGTTACTGACAATGACTTATTTGTTCATTTGATGGGTATGATAGAAGGGGTAGTAATTTCAAATATATTCGCGTACTATTACGGAACCTCATCAGATAAAAAATAATGGCTAGAATAAGTACCTATGCGATTGATACAAACGTAACTTCCCAAGACAAGTGGATAGGTACAGATTCAAATGGCAGTGTTACTAAAAACTTTACTCCAGAAGGCGTAGCAGATTGGATCAACTCTGCAAATGCTGTTGGTATTGCTGGCCAAATTAATTATAAGTTTCAAGCTGATTTAACTGGTGGTCGTGCTTCTGGCACAGTTTCATTTGATGGGGGAGGTGGTGATAATACCGCCTTTTCTGCTATTACAACATTTAAACTAAGTAAATATAATTCAGGAGAAGTATTAATAATTAACTTTTTAAATGTTTTAGAAGATGAGTATGTGTTGTTTTGTCAAACAGACAATATAAATAATTTTGGTGTTTATAAAATAACGGATATTACACGAGATATTGATGAAGCTGATTTTTATGATATAACACTAACCTTAGTTGCTTCAAATGGCAATTTAGTAGACGAACAATATTATTCTCTTATTTCGTGGCCTTATAATGCAGGCGAAACAAACGACAAGCATTACACTCATAATCAAAACAACGCAAGCGTTACTTGGAATGTAACACATAATTTAGGCAAGCGCCCATCTGTTAGTGTGGTGCTATCAACAGGACAACAAGGCGTTGCTGATGTACAATATATAGACGATAACTCATTAACAATAACACTCATTGCTGCGGAAAGCGGCAAAGCATATTTAAACTAACAAAACATGGCAATTCCTTTTTTAAATCACTTAGACCTTAGGAGCGTATCGGAATTACGAAATGCGCTTTTGCATTTAACAACAGAAGCCTCTGCGTCAAATGTAGAAGGTAAAATTATTTATGATACAGGTTCAGATACTATTAAATATTATGCTGGCGCTAGTCATCCAGATGGAGGAGGTTGGGTATCACTTGTTGGGAATTCTGGTACAGTAACTTCAGTAACATCCGGAGACACTAATACAATAACAATTGGGGGGACAGCCGCTGATCCTACTGTTGCCGCTAATACAGCTGCCGTAACTAATGGCTCTGCTAATCTTGCTACTGGTGATCAAATTTACGATTTTGTTATTGGGCTTGGCTATATTACAGGCAATGAAACGATAACATTGTCGGGTGATGTTACAGGCTCCGGAACAACGGCGATCACAACTACTATTGCTTCTGCTGCTGTTGAATCTGGCATGCTTAATAATAATGTTATTTCAGGGCAAACAGCTTTAACAACTGGACTAGTTAGCACTGATGAGCTTTTAGTTAGTGATGCCGGAACTATAAAAAGAATGGACATTAGTGTATTAGAGGCTTATATGCAATCAAACCTAACATTTACTAATGACACAAACACCACATACGACTTTAGTTTAGCCGCTGTTTCTGGCAACGCTACTGTTTTAACATTAGATGCTTCTGCGGGTGACGATGATACCGTAACGTTTGAGGGAACAACTAATGAAATTGAAATAACTACGCCTGCTACAGGTGATGCAGGGACAGTAAAAATTGGTTTACCAGATGACGTAACTATCGGCAATGATTTAACTGTACAAGGAGATCTTACTGTAAACGGGGACACTACAACAATTAGTACTACAAATCTAAACGTTGAAGATGCGCTTATAGGATTGCAAGCCGAGCTCACTGGGGGTAATACTAATGACATTGGTATTATTATGGAGCGTGGCACCACTGGTGATAACGCAGCATTTATTTGGGATGAGAGCGCTGATAAATTTACTTTAGGGACAACTACAGCAACAGCTGCTTCTACCGGATCAATTACAGTAACATCTGGTACTCTTGTTGCTGCACTTGAGGGTAATGCTACTACAGCAACTACCTTGGCTAATTCAAGAAACTTTTCTATAACAGGCGATATAACAGCAAGTGCAGTATCTTTTAATGGTTCTGGCAATGTTGAGTTAAACGCTAACATAGATGCAAATGTTGTTGGGGCATCAGAACTTAATGTTTCTGGCAATGGTACTTCAGGACAAGTTTTAGCCTCTGACGGCGATGGAACTTTTTCTTGGGTTGCTCAGAGTACAGATACAAACACTCAGTTAGCAACAGCCGCGGCACTTATTGACGTTAGCGCAATGGGCAGCAATACTACTGCTTCATTTACGCATAGCTTAGCTTCTAAAAACTTAATTGTACAAATGTACGATGTAACAACTGGAGAAGTTGTTTTTGCAGATATTGACCATACAAGTAATAATGCAATATCAATTATATTTGCATCAACTCCGACTAACGATATTAGAGTAGTTGTAATTGACGCTAAAAACGGACTTACAGATAAGACAGTAAGTTATTCATAATAATTTAATTTATGGCAAATCGATTTCTTAATAATATAAGAATAAACGATGAGTACACTCTGCCCGCAGCAGACGGTACCGCAGATCAGATAATAACAACAGATGGTGCAGGACAACTTAGTTTTGTAAATCAAGACACAATTAATTCTGGTTCAGCGGAAAGAACTGAAATACTTGTTAAAAACGTGCACGGGTCGGCTTTATCTAAAGGCGATCCAGTGTACATAGTAGGAACTGTTGGCGCTAGTGATAGACTAGAAGTTGCTTTAGCGGATGCTGGCAACGCAGCTAAAATGCCTTGCGTTGGTTTACTTACTCAAGACTTGGCTAACAACGGGGAAGGCACTGCAACCGTAACTGGTAAACTTAGAAACCTAATAACTTCGCCGATAGACGGTGCAACACCCACAGAGAACGATACTTTATATGTAAAATCAGGCGGAGGGCTTACTTTAACAAAACCAACAGGGTCTGCTAATTTAATACAGAACGTAGGTCAAGTCGGTAGAGTTAGTACATCGGCAGATGGTAACATTGTTGTTTCAGCTATATTAAGATCTAACGACGTACCTAACTTGCCAACTGGTAAGATATGGGTTGGGACAACAGCCAACACCGCGGCGTCTGGTGTTGTACACTTAGATGAAGGTAATAGCCGTATGGGTATTAATACGACCAGTCCCGGCACGTCTTTGCAAGTCAATGGAACTGGAGAGATAATCAGACTTAATGATACCAATGCAACGGCAAATCCTTATCTTACTTTTTATCAAAACGGCACAAGAAGAAGTTATGTTCAGCACGTTGATTCTGGTGATAATTTTACTTTAGGTTCTGAGTATGGCGGTATTAGATTCTTAACTGGAACTGGTGGAATCGAAACCGAAAAGATGAGGATTCTAAGTAATGGCAACGTTGGCATCGGGACTACTAGTCCAGGGCAAAAACTTCAAGTAGAAGGCAATTCCTGGATTAAAGGTATTTATTATGATACATCTGGAGATGCTGGATCTAGCGGTCAGGTTTTAAGTTCTACAGCTACAGGAACAAATTGGGTGTCACTATCTGAAATATCAGGTGTAGATGGGACAGGAACAACAAATTATGTAACAAAGTGGAGTGATGCAGATACAATTACAGATTCTATTATTTATGATAATGGAACAAATGTCGGGATTGGGACAGCTAGTCCTAGTGCTAAGCTGCAAATTGTAACTTCTTCAGGCCAAGAAGGTATTATCATAAATAATTCTAATGGAATACAAACATTTCAATTAGGTCATTTGACTTCTAATGATTCGTATTTCCAAATGAAAAACAATAGTGATGTAACTGAAGTTTTGTTTAGAACAGACAATGGCAGTAGTTACATTAATACAGGCAACGTTGGGATTGGAACTACTAGTCCTAGTTTTAAACTTGAAGTTAATGCGGACAGTACATCTGGGGTTATGGCTGTTAAAAACGCAGCAAATGGCAGAGATACGTTTAGGTCTGAAAATGCAGCTGGGACAAGAACGTTTAATATAGGTAATGATGCAAGCGGCAACGGAATTGCACTTGTAAGAAATTCATCAGGAACTACAACTTCTTATATCTCTGGCAGTGGAGATTCTTACTTTAACGGCGGCAACGTCGGGGTTGGGACAACTAGTCCTGTGGCAAAGTTAGAAGTTGCAAAAGGTGGTGAAGGCCTATACTTAAAAGCAGGAGGCGATAATGCTTCAAACGGTAGAGCATTAACGTTTAGCTCAAGCTCAAACAATGGTTCTGTTGGTGCGCTTCATACTATTAATGCAACATCTGGAAATGGAGCAATATCTTTAAGTACGGCAGGTGTATCTAGAGTATTTTTAGATAGGTTAGGCAACGTCGGGATTGGAGAAACCAGCATTGATGCAAGGTTGCATATTACAACTGCTTCTTCAGGACTAGTAAATCAAAAATTTGAAAGTGCAGGAAGTGCAGCTTGGAGATTAGGTATCCCAGCATCACAGACTTATTTTGCATTTGACAATGCTAATGACAATTTATCTGCACCTAAAGTTATTATTAATTCCTCTGGCAACGTTGGTATTAACACGACATTACCAGGTACAAGGTTGCATATAGTTGAAGCAGGAGGTAGTGCGCAATTAACTTTAGAAAGAACAGGCGCAGGAGCTGGAAAAGCTGTTCTTGCTGGAGCTGCAGAAGGTCTTATAGTGTATGACGATGTATACGGGGTTAAAATGTATGTTGGTACATCAGGTACTTATAATGGCAACGTAGGAATTGGAACGACTAGTCCTAGTGCTAAATTACACGTTCAGGGAACTTCTTTCTTTTTTGATCAAGCTATTTTTAGTGATAAAATCGGGATTGGGACGACTAGCCCTGGTACAAAGTTAGAAATTAGCGACAATACAGCACCAACTTTAACTCTAAGAAACCCGAGTTCAAACCCAGCAAACGCTGGTATGATAAGATTTATTGAGTCCACAAATACAGACGGATTTCAATTAACTTTTGATGGTTCTGATAATAAGTTAAAATTTATATCTGACTCTAGCGGAACAGAAGTTACTAGGATGGTTATTCAAAGAACTGACGGCAACGTAGGGATTGGGACGACTAGTCCAGCGGCTAGATTAGATGTTGTTGGCAGCGGAAACGCAATACAAGTTAGAAGAGCAAATGGATATGCTTCTATAAAAGCAAGCTCTGACAATGGCGGTAATTTAGTTTTAGATTCACATTCATCTGGTGCTGTATTTATAAATAATTATGTAAATAGACCTGTTTATATTGCTACAGGCGGAGGCAACGTCGGGATTGGGACTACGAGTCCAGATTATAAACTTGATGTGGCTGGCACAATAGGTATGGATACATATTTGTATCATAATGGTGATACAGATACATTTATTGGATATTCGGCAAATGATACATTTGATGTAAA
>Ga0222719_10005453_pt1 | contig 10956 bp, 14 predicted proteins | sample C33_34DmetaG_FD_165039 | JGI IMG/M metagenome (GOLD analysis project Ga0222719, IMG submission 165039) | Estuarine water microbial communities from San Francisco Bay, California, United States - C33_34D | ecosystem: Environmental > Aquatic > Marine > Unclassified | place: USA: California...
GTTTAAGAAACTCCCACCCTTGGCATTGGCGCCACCTCGGGAATAGTTTAATAAACCGGTATCGGGTGTGGGTGCTTTTGGCTTTACTTGTAAAAATGATGGAGTCGTCGTAACTGGAGGTCTATTAGGAGCTTTAGGGAAAAATGAAGGAGTGGATGTAACAGGGGGCTTGTTAGGAGCGAATGGTACCGGGGCTTTCCGTGTCAAACCTCGGTTGGTCATAAATCTCAAGCGTTTCGTTGTTGCTTCGATTAATTCCTTCCTCGTCATGTTATCGACGTTTTCAACGTTAACCTTTTTCGCTATGCGAATAAGTTCACTTTTCTTGGTCTTAGGGTCAAACAGTAAATCGTAATTTCTGTCACCCAGTATAACCTTACCCTGCTCAGGTGCCACAGACACTCTAGAATTTACCTGCGGTGGTGTTGGAACTGTGTTTTGGGGTATCGCTCCGATCAGGTCCTTATTGGTCATGGTACCAGACTTTCTCACTGCGGGGATAAATTCACCTTTCCTGATCTGCTTCGGTTTAGTAATCACAGTTACCTTAGGGGTCGGCGCTGCTGTGGGAGAAGACACTGCTGCGGAGAGTTTAACAGGTTCAGATATATTCAAAAACTGGAGACGTTTAAGAATCGCATCGACGAGCTGACTTTTAGTCAATGTGTCAACTTTTTTTATGTTGACCTTTTCAGCCAGTCGTTTCAGAACTGCCCTACTCGATGTTTTATCGAACAATTTATCATATTCACCTGACGTAAATGGTGACTTCTTATCGAGTAAGTACGAACGGTCCCTGGTGAGAACCAAAGGTGGTAATGGCAGTTTTCCTGTCTTTATATCGGTGAATACTTCGCATATATTCCTTTTTGTTAGTTTGGTCTTTTTTCCGGTTTTGATTTTAACAACATTCCGGAGAACTTTGACACTCGTGCTCGGTTTACACGGGTCTTTCATATATTTTAAACTAACAAAAAAAATAAGTTATATCAATGTGTATCCCAAATTGTATAATTTTATCTTCTCCTCATAACTCATGTTGAAATTGAATACATTTGTATCTCCCACATTTATCTCCATCACGTGGATGGGGCGGGTATCCTCAATTCTATTTGATAACGTCGAACGAATCAATGTTTCAATGAATTGTCTTGGGGTATCTATAGTTTCTTGATAAATCTTATCCATCTTAATTTTTATACACGTCACTTCGTGAGGTTTTTTGTCTAAGAATGGTGTGAGCGGATACTGTTCTTTTGTCCCACCGTCTACGTAGGTTTCGTTATTGTATCGCCCGCATGCGAATATAAATGGAACTGCCATACTCATGCAAACAGCGTCTATTACCTTCATATCGGGGTACGTATCTCTGGAGAAATATACCGTCTCTCCACTGTTCATACAAAACGCTGAAATATATACTTTCATATCAAGGTCTTTAAACGCTGGATCCGAGCCGCATATGTCCACTAACTTTTTACGTATAGGGGTCATATCAACGAATCCAAACGTGGTAAAGAACGAACTCAATCGTATTTTAACGAATCTGGATATGTCAAGTGATAATGATATATCAAGAATTTCATCTATCGTCATACCCATCGCTATAAATAAAGCTAATATCGCACCCGCAGAAGACCCTGAAATTTGTTCAACTTCAATCAGTTTGGATTCAACAGCCTTCAAGGCGCCAATTAATGAAAATATACCCATGGACGCCGGTCCGAGAATAAGGTATTTCATCCTCCTATCTAGTAGAACTGAGGAAATTGGCGTCGTAATATCGCAAATACCAAGGCGTACACGATCACGTGTACTGCGACAGCTTCTACACTCGTCTGCCCGGAACCGAAGAGACCCCCGGACTTGGGGGGAATTGTCAACAAGATACCGGGGCTTAGTAATATAAAGAGGGTAGTTGTCACGATGAGATCGGTCTTTGTGAGTACAATGCCCATAGACTTGGCGATGAGACTGTACACGAGAAAGAATACAAGAGCGTGGAAAAACACGGACATTTGACTCGTTTCTCGCTTCATGAACGACACACTGGATCCGTCGGCGGTCAGGAGAACACCGGGACTGAGCGCCAAAAAAAGTGCGGCTGGGATGACTACTTTTGGGGAAGTGACGTTAGGGATCATTTACTATAAACCCATATAATTTTTAGCAAAGTCGACAAAGTGATAGAAGGTGGCACCCCGCATCATTTCTTCGTGAAGTCCGTTATCGTTGATAATCCTCCTTATTCTTTTCCAGATGTAATGAAGAAGATCCTCATTTTCGGATACGACATGGTCATGGTACGAATCGTGTTCAATGTAGCAAAATTCTACAAAGTCACAGAACTCTCCACTGGGTTCGATATGAGCGTCATAGAGGATTGTCCTGATATTATTCCACATGTGCCATAGTTCTTCTGAGTATTCGACTTCCCAGTCTTCGATATTCAGAGGAGTGTGTTCGTCATTGAACTCGTCGTCATCACTGACGTCGGGATCAAATCCATTAGTGGCTTCGTATACGTATTGGTTCCAAACCATGGTTACTTACTTATTTTCCTTCTCGGGCTTATCTTTTATACCGGTTAACGAGATGGAGGTTGTTTCCTTTACTTTAAGCCCATCATTAATGGCATTTAAGGCACCTTCGACCCTTGCTTCGTCACCACCAAAAAATTTCAAAAGTCCGTCCCTAATGGCATCCTTATTGATACCCCCCTTACGGACAGATTTGCGAATACTGATTTTACCTTTCCTGAGGTTAATGGTATCAATACCCTGCTCAACCATGTGCTTCTTCACAGTTTCCTTGAGACGTTTCTCTTCCTGATTGAGGATTTTGATATCAGCTTTCGCTTCAGAAAGTTGCTTAGTTAGTTCGACAAGTTTGGAAACATTCACAGAAAGATCGGCTCCAACAGACGTCATTATATGTAGTATTTGCATAATCTTTAAGCACACAAACTACGCTGCATCATATCAGGAACAATAGTGGAGTTGTTCCACACGAAAGGCTCCTTGGCGTTGGGGGGGTCCGCCCTGATCTGCTGGTTAGCGTTGCGGAGCGCACCACCGACCGTTTCGGGGAACCCAACCTGGGCACGGGGTTCGAGGAAGTTCTGACCCTTGAGTATGTCTTCTGGGGCAAACTGCCCAAAGTCCTCGGCGGAGGCAACCTCGCGGGGAAGGAGAGAGGAGGCGAGACCTGTACCCTTATTCATACCACCATTCACGGGAGCGGCGGCTGGGCCGATGGCCGATCCACTGCCGAAGCCAACGTACTCACGCTCGTTGATGGAATATTTGGAAGTAGTGTTGAGGGTAGTGAGTAAGTAGATAACGACGGCAATGGCCACGAGAGTAAGTATCTTAGACTGGTGACGCTTGAACATATTAGCAATCATCTTTATATAGTAGTAACAAATTTTTTTATTGGTCGTCATCGACAAAGGCATATTCATCTGGGTATGTATCAACGATCGGCTCTGGATGAAGTCTGACCTGGACAAGATTCCAAGTACATCCAAATGTCTTCTTGGCGAACCATAGATCTGAAAATTCAAGAATCACGTCACATGATTGATCCTTCTGAAGAGTTTCAAAATCTACAGTCTCCTGCTGGGAATTGAAAACCTTGGTAACATCGATACGGTCACAGCTGATCTGGTCACTGGGCGCACTGGTGGTATACGCTCCCCTGATAACATCCTCCGACAACTCCTTACCGAACCAGTCCGTGGCATTCTCATGAGCTGCCGAAATGTTTGCGTGATCAATCGCTCTGATCTTCTCAGCATTGACATCGGAAACGAGGTCGATAACGATATCGTCGGAGATGTCGGCAATCTTAACGCCGTTCAACTGGACAAAAACTTTACGCTTGTTGTCGTTACGAACCTTCACGGAGCGGAAACCATCTTCATTCTTGGTAAGTGTATCAAAAATCATTTATACTCTAATTGTGTATCATTTCTTTAACCCAACAAAAGGTATAGCAGCTGCTTTATCTAGAATTGTTTTAGGTAGCCAGCTATTCCTGTTTCTCCTGTATCCGTACAACGTCTTTTCGATGTTGACATTTTTGCCAAACTTTTGCGCATCCTTGGGCCTGTAATTTTGTTCATTTTTCACATACGCGTTGTTATTCACATTTACCCATTTGAGTTTATTCACGTTAAATCGTTTACTTCCTGATGACTTTTCATAATTATTTCCTACGAGTGTACCCGGTGTGATCGTTTTAATACCATGTACGAGTTGCTTAGACAGGCGATCCTTCAATGGTTCCGTTGTAAATTTCGAATAGTTGCGTGGGTTAACTCTGGAAGCCTTATTGATACTAACGGTCGCTGTCTTCACATGTTTCAACCTAGGTACCTTTCTGATTTTAGGTTGAACCTTTTTGAATATTTCGTCGATGGAATCCGTCGCACTGACATTCTTATTAAACATCTTACCGAGTTTTACGAGACGCTTACGATCCTTTTCCTTCTTTGTCGGACGCAATTTAAGTTTATGCATGAGGTATATGTCATCGATTAAAAACTCTTTACTCGCAACGAAAATACTATTATTCACGATCATCTTCCCTGTGTTCGCATTACGGTAGGTAATACCCTTCTTCCGTGTTAAAGCGACATCGGAACCAAACTCGTCTGGTCGCATGAAAGGAATATCTAAAATGCCTCCCAACGTGAAATCTTGAATTTTACCCGTTTTAGGGGAGAAATACCGAATGTTGAGATCCAACGCAAACAACTCTACGTCAATAAACACATCACCCTTACCTGGGTTATTGTTGTTTCTCGTTTGCTTCTTCTTGATTAATGTATATCGCCTGGTGACATACGGTCCACTCGTTTTGAACCCTATGCCGAGATACTTGGCAATTTTACCCTTTTGTATCGTTATACGATTTTTAATGCGTGTATTCAAGCGTTTAGCAATTTCTCCTAATTTGTTCCATAAGAGGAGTTTCAGGGCTTGTAATTTTCCATAGTATTTAGAGTCAACTTTCATACGAGGAACGAATTTAGCATCGATATCACTCGTGACTATACGATCCTTGAAATCCACATACATGTTGAAAGCTTCCCCACCACTTATGATCAAATCACCTGATGACTTGAGAAACTCAGTCAATTCCCCAGTTGTTTGAAGGATGATATCGCGAATGGAATCTGTGACAAAAACATATACAACCTTCTCGAAATCTTTATCAGGATACGTACTCCGGACGCGGTCCCTGAATTTTTTTAGATCCCGTTGTTCGTCACGTTCGAAATATTTCTTCAGTTTCAAATCATTGAAAAGTAAATTTGTATTTAAAAATTTTTCAATTGTTTCACTCGAATAAATCTTTTCGTCCATTATTATATTGTGATATATTATTATGGACTGCGGTATCATAGACGAATGTCGGTGCTACGCGTATAAAGGTGTCAAGAAACAATTCTGTGCTGCGCAGAGGGGGGCGTACCTTTCTCCGTGCCCGAGCGCATGCTGCCCTGGTGGATGTTCTGGGCAGCCGTTCCGAATTATCGAGAGACCTGTGCGTAAAAAGAAGAAGGACACCACATTCTTTACCCGTGAATACCTACTTGGTTTCTTTACGATAATCACGTTATTCTTTCTCGTGTTCCATGACTTAAAGATTAAACCTCTAAGATAGATATAATGTCCCTTGAAAACATTCAATCTGATATCACCGCTCTCCGCTCCGAGATTAAGACGCTTACGAAACTCATCCGTAAGATCAAGACCACTCAGGAGGATCCCGACGGCGAAAAGGCGAAGAAGCGTGCTGAAAACAACGGGTTTAACAGGAAGCAGGAAATCACACCTAAGTTGCGTGCGTTCCTTTCCCTCCCCGATGGGGAGCTCATTTCTCGCTCCGAGGTGACCAAGTTTATTAACAAGTATATCCTTGAGAAGGGTCTCAAGCACCCCGAAAACGGTCGCCAGATCATCCTCGACGACACTCTTCGGGATCTTCTCGCACCTCCTGCCGACGTTCAGGTGACCTACCTGAACCTTCAGAGGTACCTGTCTCCCCATTACGTCAAGAAGGAGGCTTAAAAAATAAACTACACGTAATAATAACATGGTGACGTTTGTCACGAAAGAACACATAGAACAACTTGTTGGTACAAAGATCAAAAATCTTGATTTGTACCAAAAGGCATTTACACATAAATCGGCGATCAAGGAGTATGAACAATTTACAGAGTCTTTTGAAACTCTCGAATTTATAGGCGACTCGGTTCTTGGTTTTGTGATTACCAAGTTTTTGTTTGATAGACACGAAAGTCGTCAAGAAGGTTTCCTCACGAAAGCTCGTACAAAGCTCGTTCGTGGTGAAACGTTAGCACGTATAGCAACAAAATTAGGACTCAATTCACTCGTCATCATGGATGAAAAAGGGATGCGTAATGGCTGGAACAATAACCCGAAGATTTTAGAAGATGTTTTTGAGGCTTTGATCGGTGCCATATACATGGATCTCGGCCTTCTTCACGCTAGGGAATTTGTACTCAGGATTTACACCAACCCGGACATGATAGATTTGAATTCCATCATGGTAGATGATAACTTCAAGGATCATCTGATGCGCCATTGTCAGGTGAATAACCATAATCTGCCCGAATACCGGGTCGCTGGTCATCACGAAGGTATTTTTTACATTGACGTGTACATTGATAACCAATACATGAGCCGGGGTAGTGCTAAGAGTAAAAAACACGCTGAACAGGAAGCTGCGAAACACTTTTTTCAGAGAATTGAACACTTTAAAAGACAAGGACTGGCTTAAAACAATGAATCGATGTCATAGTAACATGCACCCGAATGTCAAGGCCCTGATTGAGAGGGAATATGCGGCACAAAAAAGTGAGGAGTGGCTCGCCCTCCGTGGCAACCTTCTTACCGCAAGTGACGCCGCAACAGCCATCGGTGTGAATAAGTATGAAACCCCCGAAGAACTTCTCTTAAAGAAGTGTGGACTTGGTCCGCGTTTTATGGGCAATGCGGCCACTCGTCACGGTGAGCTGTACGAGGATGAGGCCAGAATACTCTATGAACAACGTCATAATGAGGTTGTCCATGAGCTGGGTCTTGTTCCACACCCGATTCACACGTGGCTCGGTGGTAGCCCGGATGGTGTCACTGAAAGTGGTAAATTGGTTGAAATTAAGTGTCCCCCACAGAGAGCAATTATCCCTGGTGAAGTACCGGAACATTATATGCCACAGCTTCAACTGTGTATGGAGATTCTAGACCTGGAAGAAGCGGACTTCATTCAGTATAAACCAGCAGAAACCAATTGGCCCCGCCCAGAAGAGTTCGATGTTACCAATGTAAAGAGAGATCCCGAATGGTGGAAAACCAATTTACCGATCATGCGAGAATTTTGGGATAAGGTTCTCTATTACAGGGAACATTTGGATGAACTCCCCAAACCCAAAGAGAAGAAGACTCGCAAGAAGAAGGAAGTTCCTCCAGCCGTGTGTGAAGTTGAAATTCTTCCCGAAGAAGATGTGTATGTTGATGATTGAATTCTGCCTAAGTGACCAACAATTAACGAAAAAACAACGTGAAATCAAAATGTCTGTTGAGGGGCAATACAGCCGTGCTAAGAACACCCTCAATGGGCGTCTCTTCTCTCCCTACCAGCATGAAGGTGTCATGTGGATGCTCAACATGGAAAATCAAGAATCCGGACCCAAGGGTGGGTTCTTATGTGACGAAATGGGTCTGGGTAAGACCGTACAGCTTGTGGCGACTATACTCGGAAACCCAAAACCCCGCACGCTGATCGTCGTACCCAAATCTATTATCACTCAGTGGGTTGAAGAAATTCACCGCTTTGCGCCAGATCTGAAAGTACATGTCTTTGACGGACCTGGCAGAAAGATGAATTATTCGTGTGACATCACAATTGCTCCGTACACCGTAATGACTGTAAAGGGTGCTGAGAATGGGGGTGTCACCCCATTACACAACGTACAATGGAGTCGGGTTATTTTGGACGAAGCACATGAAATACGAAACAGTGGTTCGAAATTGTGTAAGAGTACGTGTCGTCTACGCTCGGGTATCAAGTGGATCGTGACAGGTACACCGGTATTCAACTCGATGAATGACTTTGTGTCCCTGTGTGTATTTTTTGGATTTGAAAAGTCGACTGTTCAGGGCATGACCAAAGATATCAAGGATATTTACATTCTCAGAAGAACCAAAGACGATCTCGCATCGGTTAACGAACGCCTGCGACTCCCACCGTGTTACTTTGAGAATGTAGAACTTGATATGTTTCCGGAAGAGAAGGCACTTTACGAATGTGTCTTTCTCGAAGCACAGGAGACTATCAGGGATGCGTTCAGAGACGCGCAGAGTTTGAATGCTAAAAACATGGTGATTTTGGAGTGCCTTCTTCGTGCGCGTCAGTGTATGATTTACCCCCCGATGTACCTTGACGGAATTGCCAAGAAAAATGGGACTGCGCCGATTTCATGGGAAGGTCGCTCCAATAAGATGGAGACACTGTTCAGAATGATTCGAGAACACCCAGACGAAAAGTCATTGATTTTCTGTCAGTTCCGCGGTGAGATGAACTATATCCAGAATGAGCTCGCTACCTCCTCTCAGGTTTTTCGCATTGATGGGTCGGTTCCGAGGGATGAACGTGTGAACCAGATTGAGGGATTCAAAAAGGCTGCTGCTGGTGCGGTATTTATCATTCAGATTAAGAGTGGCGGCCAGGGGCTCAATCTCCAAGGTGCGACAAGAGTATACATTACCGCCCCCGCTTGGAACCCAGCCACAGAACTTCAGGCGATTGGGAGAAGTCATAGGACGGGTCAGACCAAACCGGTGTATGTGAAAAAGTTGGTGTATAAGGAATGTGTGCGTTTTGTCAGTGTGGAAGAGGAAATGATGGCGCTTCAGGGACACAAATCTATTGTGTGTTCCAAAGTGCTTAATGATGAACGAGTCGAGAAACAAATTCCTGTGAATAGAACTACAGATAAAATATCTATACTCGATATCAAAAAAATTTTCAGAGCATAAGATAAATGACTGTTGGATCTCGCGCTGAAGTTTTCCATGGTAACGCTGACAAGACGAGTGGTGGACTCACGAAAAAGGATCTCACGATGAAGGATGGTCGTATTATTTCCAAGGCTGCGAGTAAGGCGGCTAAGAAATCTTTGAAGATGAACCCTAAGTTCAAGGCGTTCATCGACCTGGCGAAGGAGAAGGCTGAGAAGAGGGGTACTTTCTGTCTCGTCCCCTCTAAGAATACGAAGACCTACAAAAAAATAATCAAAGCTAATAAGTAAGAATGACCGTAGCTTTATGGAACCAGTCGGTTAAGAAGGCGAAGGAACGATTAAATATTGATAAATCTTCATTTGTGCGGATACAGGGTAAATTGCTCAGAGAGGCACAAGCAATTTACCACATATTGTTAACGAAGCCGACACGACGCGCGAAATCTAAAAAGTAGTTGTGATAAAAAATATTAGTAAATACTAAATGGCTCCAGTCAAAAAGTCGACAGCTGGATCTTTTATGAATCGGATGAAAAAGCAGGGAGCTGCGATGGCTAAACAAGCCCAAGCGAAGGCGCCTGGTATGATGGCTCAAGCAAAGGCTGCGGCTAAACAAGCCCAAGCGAAGGCGCCTGGTATGATGGCTCAAGCAAAGGCGGCGGCTGCCCAGGCCCAAGCTCAAGCAAAGGCTGCGGCCCCGGGTGTGATGTCCCAAGTAAAGGCGATGGCTAACCAAGCAAAGGCTGCGGCCCCGGGTGTGATGTCCCAGGTAAAAGCGGTGGCTAACCAAGCAAAGGCTGCGACTGGTCAGAGTAATGGTGGGAAGTCTGCCAACAATTCTGGTAAAAACAAGAACAAGAACAACAAACAGGTGAACTCTATCAAGAGGCAGTCGAATTACAGGGGTAAAGCGATAGCTAATAAAGTTCAGGCGAATGGTCTAAAGATGGCTGAAAATGCCACCACGGACACCATGTCGGCGATAGAAACCGGGCGCACCATGGCGAAAAAGGCGCATCGCCAGGCTATGAATATGGCTCGACAGGCGCACAACCAGGCACTCGAAAAAGCTCGTATGGAGGCACAAGCTGCCGGATTACAGTTCGGTGCGGAGGTACCCATGAATTACATGGATAACATGGGTCGTCGTATTATGCAAGGACCCAACGGTGGTGCGTATGTAAATATGCCCGGTGGTGGGAGAAATTACAGACCCAATGCGGCTTATAGAAACCAGGTAGGTAGTGGGTTTGTGACACCCGTCAGTGGTCAAAGTGGACTCCCTCAAAACCTCCGATACTAAATAAGAAACTGGAAACCCTTTAAATTTTGTGGTTCATACACAACGAGTTGATATAGTTTCCATGTACACCCAAACTTCTTGTTCAAGAAATATACGCTGTTCAATTCGACGATAGCGTGTCCAGAATTCCTTGAATAGAGACCGTTAGAAACTTCAGTCTTTACCGCATTTTTATCTGAATCGTACACCCCCGCCTTAATCATATCTTGATGATCCGTGTCCACCTTGACTCTAAATTTAGGTTCTCTATCCGTCGAATGTTTAATATTCGAGTTGAACATGGGAAGCAAATCGGATTTTGACATGGGAGCACCGAAAATGGTTTCACTTTGGTTTACGACGGCATCGATGATCTTATCCTCGATATCCCGAATACCTTCATAAAATTTTTTAATGTAACTCCCCTCTTCATCGTACCCCTTCAACGCAAAATCTATATTGTACTTCGTAGGACCAACCTCTGGTGTAAATCCCGAAACACCAAATGGCATGTACAACCTCGGAAACTGAATACGCATGGGTGTTCCCTGTTTTGTTGAGAGAACAATCTTCTTATTGTTATATTCTGCGATTTCAAGGTTGTTGATAACTTTGTCCA
>Ga0222719_10005454_pt1 | contig 10955 bp, 9 predicted proteins | sample C33_34DmetaG_FD_165039 | JGI IMG/M metagenome (GOLD analysis project Ga0222719, IMG submission 165039) | Estuarine water microbial communities from San Francisco Bay, California, United States - C33_34D | ecosystem: Environmental > Aquatic > Marine > Unclassified | place: USA: California...
AGCCTGTTCAATTTCTCGAACATCATCTCTCTTTTTATAGATCTCAATATCACGTGCAATTCTTTTAGTAGATTCTTCAGAAGCCATCAAGTACATTGTTTGTGATTTAATGATATCTAACATTGATTTTTGTAATGTTGCAAGTACCTCGAACATTCTTGGTGCTAATTCACCGTCGTCAATCGTTTGTAAAAGTGTAGTTAAGGCTCTTTCACCAGCTTGTAATTGATAGATCAATGAACTCATTGTCATTTCATCCATTTTCTTTTTAGCCTGAATATACTCATCATTTTCAATAATATCTGCGTCTAAATAAAATTTCATAAGTGCTGAAATTGTTTTAGTTGCTTTTTTAGTTGCAGCAGATTTTAGTTCTTCATAACTGACTCTGGGAACAAGGTCTGTATCCTGTCGTCTTATAGGTAAATCTGATGGATCTTTTTCAACATCCAAAGAACCTGTATCCCCTATTAAATCATCTAACTCTTTTCGGATTTGATCCGCCTGTTCAGATATATTTTTCTTTTTGTCTTCACTCATAATATTATATTATAGTTTATATATCTAAATATTCCACAGTAACAAATTAATAATTTGCACAGGATATTACCTATTTTGGTTATATCTTCTTAATTGAATTGATGGAATGGCATTGTCGATAATTAATGCCAATTGATTGTCTCTTACGACATATTGTTGTAATATGTTAACTCTTTGTTCTGCCTCTATAGGCTTTTTAAATAATCTAATGTTTGTTAATTTAATTTGACCAGGCATTAAAGACCATTGTTTTTGAGTAGACCATCCATATGAAGAAATTTCTTTATCTTCTCTTAATACCGATGTAATAGTTTCTTGTAATGAATTTGCGGGTAGCATATTATTACCTGGTTCTAATCTAAATACATCTGCGGTTAATTTATTATATTTATTATTTAAATTAATTACTAATCCATACCAGGTGTCCGATTGTACTGAATTATTATAAGCGAATGTATGTGTGTCTTCGTTTATTTGAACTAGTAATTCATTTGAAGTCGTAGATATTTTTAAACCCCTTCTACTTATTAGACCATCTAATAATGTTGCGTTAGGATTGGCTGTAGTTAAATTTGGTTTAAACCATAAAGCAACTGCTAAATTACTATCTGACGCCAAAACAGATTTTCTTTTGTATACTAATGCTTCTATACCAACATCTGCTATACTACTAAGATCATATGTATTTTTACTAATTATAGTCCATTTGTGTCTAATTTCTGTATCTAATATCGTTAAATTATTATGGATTCTATCTCTAATACCATCACTTACTGGTGTAAATACTGTTTGATATTGTTCAGGTTTGGAGACTTGTGCATATTCATCTTTTATCTCTTCACCAAAAACTTCATCTAGACCAGTAACCAATGTGTCTAATTCTTCTTCTATTGCAGTATCGGTATGTATTGAACTTGTTCTTTCTTCATATTTTTTCAACATTACTCTCCAATACGTCATTTCCATATTAAATTCATCTGCAAAGGTAACTGAACTTACTTCATACATTCTATTCATTAATGGGAAATAAAGATAATCTCTAGCACTTGGTTTTTTATGTGCCCCAAATGCCGATTCAAACTGAGTTTTTGTAATGTGAATTTCAAAATCTTCAAATCCCATTCCATATATGTCAAATTTAAAATCGTTAGATGGCATTTCATTATCAGGTACCATGATTTTAAACTCTCCAGAAGCTTTCACGTTATATAATGAGTATTCCATTAATATAACGTCTTTAGATCTTTTATCAGCTTCTACTTTAAAATATTTAACTTTATGCCCAAACATATCCGTAGACAGATCACTAATCTGCTTATACACATTGACGGGTTTGTTTAAAGCGTATGGATCAAATAAATTCTCATTACATTCGACTATTATATTAGCGCACCCTATCATTGCATATGGATCATCACAATCTCCACAATATTGTGGACATGAAACTAATTCTCCGGCCTCTGTTTCTAAATTGAATGTTAAACTTAATAATGAAAGTGAATGAGCGGTCGATAATCTATTTACGGTAAATCTAACCGTAATCCATAATGGTTTTGCGGGATCAAATACCAATCCTAATAAATCTTGACCTGACGTGTTATTATTAAGAGGTCTGTATTCTGACATGATGCCGCCATCGCTGGTTTTATCTTCTTGAGACCATTTAAATTCATAATCAAAAAAGTTATTAGAGTCTAATGTTTCATAAAATTTTAAAGAGTCTCCTGAAAATGAGGGCGCTTCTAATACACGAAATGTATTAGAATCTATAATTTCTATAACATCAAATATTGTATTTCCTACTATAATTTTACTACCAAATGAGAGATTTAGATTGGTACCGGTTCCCGTTACTAGGGTTTCACCAGCTGTCATTGATAGAGTACCTATCGTATTAGGTGTATTTACGCCTACTATAATGTCCCATGAGTTTATATTAACTACATTTTCATAAGGAGTTACTAATTTGGCCGTAAATGAATCACCGATTTGATTTGCTGTAAAGTTATTTACCATTGATACTTGACTGATGTCTTATTTTTATTATATATCTGAATTTCTATCAGTTATTAAGAGTATCTCCGGATCATCCCCTTCGTATGGTTCTAATTTTTGAATTATAGTATTTATTACACCAAATGTTTCGTTAGCATTATCATCAGATAAAAACATATCTAAAATAGACATAAATTTTTTAAGTTTAAATACATTATACATTTGATCTGACTTTATAAGTCCACATTTTTCTAATATCTCATTTACTATTCTCAATTCTCTGGATTCAAACAAATCAAATAGTCTTAAACTACCTCTAATAGTTTTAATACTATATTTAATAGTTTTGATTTGATCTATTGTTACAAGCCTACTATAAGTTAAGTTTTTATTTAATGTAACTTTAATCCAAGAAAGATTTGGAGTTGCATTTAGCATTTGCCAAATAAAATATATTGAAGTAGCTTCTTTGTGAATTGATATATCGCTAACCGATTGAAATCTAGTAACATCACTAGCGAACCATTTATTAATATAATTGTTTATTCTATCAACTGGTACTAAATATGAGGTTTCTGCTAATTTCTTAGTAGACGTATCTCTTGAAATTAAACCCCATAATTTAACATCTATAGAATTATATTTATATAATGTGATGTCAATTACTTCTGAAAAATCATCTTTATTTTCTGTAAACATTTAGTTGCGTTTCAATTTTTTGTAAATCATCGAATAATTCCTGTTTAGCATACTTCTTTAATTCATTAAATTCACGCATACCTATTTCATTCTTTGATAAGTACAACTCAATTGAAGCTTCGCTAGGTGTATATTTATCTACTTGTTTTTTAGGAGCTTTTTTAGTCTTAGTATAAAACCAACCCGGCACACCTTTAAATCTTTTTGCAACCATAGACCATGATTCTACTACATTTCCACCGTTAATTCCATTAACGTTAAACATGTTAGCATTGGATGGATATTTAATAGCAAAAAAACGATTGATCATGAAATGATGACGCTTCTTTGAATGATTTTTAATGTTACTATATTGGTCTGGTTTTGTGAACATTATTTTCACAAAATCAAATAATTTTGTTTCGTCTAGCATATCTATTATATGTTAAGTAGAGTGAATGTTTATTTAATCCACTCGTTAAATGCTAAGTTATGTGCTTCTACATAACCATAACCTTCCTTTATAAATTGAGAAGCTGTCATATGGACCTCTATTCTAAGACCATGCGCATTAGATTCTGCTAATATCTCTTCTATTTGTATATAGTCATCTAATGTCATGTTAATTTAGAATAATTTTTTAGTAGGTTCTAATTTTTTGGTAGTAGTTTGTGTTTTCTTACCTACTAACTTCATTGGTGGAATTTCTTTTTTATTTTCATCTGGAATATCCATACCTGCAAAGGCATCTACTCCAAATCCTGTTTTATCCTTTAACCAATGTGTACCTTCCAATATTTTTTCCATATCCATAAACTGTTCTACATTTTCCAAAGCTCCTTCCCAATCTTTATCGATTGCAGAATAGATAGCTTCTTGAATAGAATCTGGGATGGTTTTAATGTGTAGTAACATTAGCGCTATGTTATTAGCTAAAGCTGCTTTAATTAGAGTTGTATTAGTGTGACCGACGACTCTATAAATGATATCCGCTAAAGCGTTTTTATGTTCAGTATTGAATAGATGTTCTATTGTAAAGTTATCTAATTCTTTAATGAATTGATCGTATATGGTATCTGCCATCTTCTCTGTAATAGAGTATGTTCTAAGCTTGCCATTTTTCATTTCTTTCTGCCATGTCACAACGGATTGGATATTGTCTGATTTATCACCTATAAGAATCTTATTGAAAATAAATCTATCACAATCAACTTCTGTAATTTCTATTTTAAGTGCTTTTACCCATGACATAATATTATTTTGATACGAATCTCTTGTCATGTGTTCACCTCCCATGTTAAATAGAAGATCTTCATTTGACATTTCAGATGCAACTGATGCTTCCATGTCTTTAGCAAATCCTTCATATGTATATAAAGATTTCTTAGTATTGTAATACCAAAGAGTGTGTGCATCATTGGTTTTAGAATAGTTGACCAATTGAATAAGGTCTCTATCACCAGACCAAACAATACATGATTTACCTCTATTATTCAATGCAGTTGACCACCCAAAAATAACATCATCCGCTTCTGCACCTTGAATTTGATGTACTGTAACACCTTTAGACGCTAATATATTTTGAAATTCTTCGTATACTGAATATACATTTGTCCAATTTACACTGCTACTTTGCTTTCTAGTACCTTTATAATCTGATTCCGGATATAAATCTTTTCGCCAAGATTTAGAATCAACTGTTAATACTACGTCGTCTACGAACATTTTTAATTTACGCATCTCGGATGCAAAATCAATAGATAATTTTCTCATGAATTGAGACTTTTGTTTATCGTCACCTAACAGTTGACCTGTTTTAGGTTTCGGTAAAACAAATAGTCTGCTGAATACGAAATAATTACCGTCTATTAATAGTGTATGTTTTCCCACTTTCATATTTATATTTCTTTATTTAGTCCAATATACTAAAAAAAATTGAGACTAAAAAATTATTTACGAATTAATTATACTTTGTATTTCATATACACAACTTAACATTGTAATTACAGGATCGATAACATGAACTCGTTGAGCTTGATGCTTAGCGACAGTTATAATAACTTGTGGTATATGTTTTATATATTGTCCTTTCTCTTGTTGAATATATTCAATAAATTCTTCGCCTAAAGTTTGTAATACATCATCAACTCTGTTAGCATAATTACCGACAAGCGTTTGATAATTTTTAGCTGGATCCGTTTCATTAAATACCAGATCAAATACATCTTTGTATACCGAATTAAATTTCTTTACATCTTCTGCTGTAATATTTGATGTACCTTGTGTTTTGTAACCTTGTAATTTATTAAGTGTAGTTCTAAGATCTGGAAAGTTTCTTTTAACAAATTCAACCAAAGCTGGTTTTTCAATTGTCATTCCTTCTTTGCCACAAATTTCATACACTCTTTTAATGTACTTTTTTGTTAATTCAGTTTCTTCTGCTTTATCAAAGTCGAAATCAATAACTTCAAATCTTGAAAGGATTGGATCTGGTAGTTTATTAATATAATTACAAGTAGCAATAAAACGACTATTGCTGGCAAATGTTTCCATAGTAGCACGAAGTGCCTTAAAGAATTGATCTGATACACCATCGACCTCATCGAGAATAACTACTTTAAACATTCCAGGTGCATCCATAATAGAAACAGTAGAACAAAAATCTGTAATTCTAGTTCTAATTACATCGACAGACGTGTCAGTTGATGCATTAATGTATAGATATGGTAATTTAAATTGTTGAACGATTGCTTTTGCACATGAGGTTTTACCTGTACCTGGTGAACCTGCGAACAACATGTTTTGAACTAAACCATCTTTAAACTTTGACATCACTCTCTCTGGTAATATAAGTTCTTCTAGATTAGATGGTCTGTATTTCTCTGTAAAGAGTTGATTTATTGAATTCATGTATCTAATATATTTACTAATTATACTGTCAAGCGCTAAAAGGTTTCAATGATAAATATAATAAATGGCAAGATCTTATTCTCATATAATCATCACCCGCACATCTGGTCCTAATCCACGGAATAGGTACGGTATTATACTTGCGCCGTTAACTAAGTTCTTCAGGAAGTTCCTTGTTGAACACAGGCACATTAAAAGATGGTCTGATGATGATCAATTTGTACATTGTGTACTTAGAATGCAAAAACCACCAGTTAAAAGCGTTAAGTTACTAAAAAAATACTGGGACAATACTACCCAATCCATGGTAGATAAAGAGACTCTATATCAGAATTGTAATATTGTAGATTGGCATTGTGCTGTGAGTTTAAAACCAATTAAAGCTAAATTTATGAACTTTGATTTAGAAAATTTTGTTCACCCTGAATATCATGATGTTTTAAAAGCACCAATGATAGACAGTCGTATCCTCAAAAGTTCAATTGAGTTTCGCAAGGAATGTAAAAAACTCCTGCTCAATGAGAGACAGGAGTTTCTTAAACTTGCAAAGAAGAACGCTAAGCGCTCTCTTTAATATTACATTAATGCTTTGAATCTGTCAGCAATTGACATACTCTCATCTAATTTAATAGTCTTAGGCATTTCTTCTTTTACTGATTCTTCAATCCAATAACCACCTTCTTCTGGGCCATTAGTAATATCTTGATCATGACCTGATATTTTAGCTAATTTTAAAATAGCTGATTTATCACCAGAGTAATTTAACTCGTCATAACCGTCTCCGAATGGATCTTTATCTACAGATACATTAACGCCTAATTTTTTAGCTTGTTGCTTTAGGTATCCATAATCGTCTTCATCTGCGTCATATGCCATTAAACCGTTTAGCGATGCTTCAACTAATGATGCTTCAAATGATAAATCTATTTCTACGCTTTCTCCAGTTGGACCGCCTGCTACTTGTACAGGTTTTAGTGCTGCAGTATTTTTAGCAGCTTCCAATTTTCCTTCAAGATCTTTAGTATCTTCACCTTTAGCTTTAGCCGCCGCAATTTTTGCAGTAAATAATGTTATGTCTGCCTTAGCTTTATCCTGCTTACTTGCATCTTTTGATAATTTGTCTTTGGCTTCTTGTGCCTTAGTTACAGCTGCGTCTAATTTCTCTGTGTCAGTTTCTGTCTCAGTTTCTGTCTCAGTTTCTGTCTCAGTTTCTGTCTCAGTTTCTGTCTCAGTTTCTGTCTCAGTTTCTGTCTCAGTTTCTGTCTCAGTTTCTGTCTCAGTTTCTGTCTCAGTTTCTGGCTTTGGAGTAGGTTCCGGAGTGGCTTCTGGTTTTGGCGTTGGTTTTGGTGTGGCTTCTGGTTTTGAAGTCGCATCAGGTGTAGTTTTTGGTTTGTCATCATCACCTAAACCGGCCATTTGATCTTTACTAGCCGCGTTATCATCATCACCTGAATTATCGTCAGTTGATTTCTCAGCCGGTTCTTGCTTTTTAGCATAATCCTTAAGAGATTTTTCATCGGCTGCGATTCTATCTGATAAAGTGTCAATTTCTAATTTAAGTTGTTTTGCTTCTTCACCTGAAGTTGCTTTCATTACTATTTTTGCCGCGGCTAATTTAGATTTAGTTTTTCCGATAGAAACTACTTTACCTAAACCTTCATCTCCGCTTGACAATTCAGTCATTCTCTCTGAAATAGCAGATAGTTGATCATCTAACGCTTTGTTTTTAGCTTGATTAGCTTGTTTCAAAGTTTCCATTCTCTTCTTATCTTTCTCATCAGCGTCTCCGACTTGTTTCTTCTTAGCGAAATCGACATCGTTAATTGCCTTTTGTACTAGAGCCTTTTGATATGCTTTAAGATTTTTCTTAATCTTCATGAATTTAATAGGGCTCTTGATGAAATCTAATATACCTTCATTAAGTTCTGAAACATTTGTTAAGTCAAATAACTCTTCATATAGTTCGTCTATTTCTAAATCAATAGAAGTAGATTCTCCAATTCTATCTGATAATTCTGACAAAGTGTTCAGTATAGTATCCACGTCTCTGATTACTTCTGTTCTAATAGTATCGGATGCGTTAGTAGCGTCTGATGTTACTTGATCAACCGGTACACTATCGATAGATTCTTTAGATTCATTTACGAATTCTTCGTAAAGTTTTAATTTAGATTTCAATTTCATAATATTTGTTTGTTTAATTTATCTATTGTGATGTTATTATATTATATATCCCCTTTAAATTTAAAACTTTTTAAACAAAAAAAGGTCACCCGAAGGTGACCTTTCATATTAACTATTCTAGTTTAAGATTATAGTTGTAAACCTGAAACTGTGAATTTTTGGTATTGAGTACCTGGGTGGAAACCAGCTTCAACTAGAGCGTATCTAGATTTAACCGCTACTTTAGGAGCCATAGTTCCTTCAGCGATCATTTGAACTGATTCAGCCATTAAGTAAGGCATGAATACTAATCCAGCACCGTTACCGTCACCTTTTCTACCAACTAATACTTGTTGTGTAGCACCTTCCCACTCTAAGTTAGGATCAGTATAGATGTTGATACCTGCAACAGAACCTAATGGGTAGATAGCACCTGCAACTTGGTTGAAAGTGTTAGCCATTGGGTTTGGTACGAAACCAGCAACTGATTGCAATGCAGAAGCAACTTTTGCTCCAACAACTGCGAAGTTACCAGCACCTCTTCTACCTCTGTTTGCGATTAAGTTCGCAGCAGCAAGAATGTTAGTTAAGACTCTTCTGTTAACGTCACCGTAAGTGTTACCACCGTCACCGTATGTTAATGCAACAGTACCGATACCTTCTTCAGCGATAGCTCTCATCTTAGCTAAGATGTGGTTGTTAATAGACTGAGTTAATTCGTTAGTTAATACTGCTTCTACTTGAGCTACAGCGTCAACACCGAATTGCTTAAGATCTTGTACTTGCTCTCTTGTAACTGCAGCAGCAACTTGGAAAGTTTCAGCAGCAACACTTTTAGAGAATAAAGAAAGACCCATTACTTTATCAGCAGTTCTTTCACCAACTTCTCTTGACATTGGAGCGCCATTAGCGTCAGCACCAGAGAATCCTGGGATATGATCTTCTAATGCAGCAACCAATACAGCGTCAGCGTATCTACCTGCAACGTTCTTTTCAGTGTCAGTGATAGCGTCAACGATTTTGATGATGTTTTTACCATCAATTCTTGATTCACCAACTAAAACGTCAGCACCTGCTTGAGCTAAATCAGACTTGATGTAAGTAGGAGCAGTTGCACCTAATGCAACAGTACCACCTTCGTAAGTAAAGTCTAAGTAAGACAATAATCCCATTGGACCAGCCATTGGTACTACTGGTACTAAGTCAAGACCGATAGTTTGAGCAGCAACTTGCATTGCCAAAGGCAATAATGTTGGAGCTTTGTCACCTGAACCAGTAGCTGCACCTGCTGCACCGTTAGCCGGAGCACCTGCAGGGAAAGATACTGCACCCATACCTGTTAGGTTCATTGGGCCAGGGTTGTTAGTTAAAGACATGATGTTCGCGTCTTCATAAAGTTTGTGGTTGTGACAGTAAGCCGACATCCACGCTAATTTGCTAGATTCGTTGATACCTGTAGCTTCCGAGATAATCGGTGCCCATGTATTCTTGATCTCAGCTTCGTTTAATAAATTTGCCATTTTTAATGATCGTTTTTTTTTGTTTATTAATTGTGTTTAGTTAAAAACTCGACATTTAATGGGTTTTCTGCTTCTGTCACCCTTATCGTCGATTGTTATTTATATATCTGTGTTCTTTTTGATTATTTATTAAATCTCTTTTTGAATGCATCTGCCATATCTGATACATCGTATCCTAATGTAGATTTAGCTTCTTCTTTAGATTCTGTAACCATTGCTACTTTTTCCATTACAACTGAAGTATCTCTTAAGTCTCTAGTTTGCCAGAAATTAGCAACTTGATATTCAGTATTTAAAGTATGGTATTTAGATTGTGCTACAATTTGATTCTGCTTAGCTTCTGATAAGTTTGCCCATGCTTCAGTATATTCTGCTGGCATCGCACTAATAAAGAATGGTTGTTCACCTGCGCTCTCTACAATTAGTTGTGCGCTATTCATTAATGATACTATTTCAGATTCTGTCATGAAACCTCTTTTAGAAACAGTATTTCTAACTTCAGTTTTAGCAGCTTCGTTTAATGTGTTGTATTTTTCTCTAGTTGCAGAAGAAACAACTCTAAAGAAAGATGGAGATTCATTTTCTTTTCTTGTTGCACTTTCAACTAAAGCGTCTAATTTAGAAGAGATTTCTGATTTATAAGCTTCTAATGGATCATGTGCTCCATCTTCGCCTTCTGCTTCTTCGTCTGATTCACCAGCTTCAGCCGCATCAACCTCATCTTCTACTTCTGAATCTGAAGTTACTGCATCAGATTCTAAATCTTCTGCTTCTTCGCCAGCTTCTTCACCTTCGACATCGCCTTCTTCTGAATTATCTCCAGCTTCAACTTCTTCATCTTCGATTTCTTCAACTTCTTTACCAGCTTCATCGCTATCTGCAGCAACTGCGCCTTCTTCTGAATTATCTCCAATATTTTCTATTTCGTCAGTTTCTTCAGCTTCGTCAGCGTCTTTAGCAGGATCTTCAGCTTCTTCAACTTCTTCACCTTCTTCTTCAACTACTACTTCTGCAGCTTCTTCACCTTCTACTTTATCAGCAGCTTCGACGTCTTCTTCTTTTTCTTCTTCAGCTTCAACGTTAACTTCAACTTCAACTTCTTCAGATTCAACTGTTTCGTTTAAAGATTCTGCAATGTATTCAGCATAT
>Ga0222719_10005455_pt1 | contig 10952 bp, 2 predicted proteins | sample C33_34DmetaG_FD_165039 | JGI IMG/M metagenome (GOLD analysis project Ga0222719, IMG submission 165039) | Estuarine water microbial communities from San Francisco Bay, California, United States - C33_34D | ecosystem: Environmental > Aquatic > Marine > Unclassified | place: USA: California...
CATCTACAGCTCCACCTGTGGTCAAGTTGCCGCCAGTGATATTACCAGTTGCATCAACAACACCAGCTGTGATTAAATTATCACCTGTAATGTTACCAGATACTAGCTCAGCGTAATTGGTGATTGCCATATCACCATCCACTAAAGCATTTGAGGTAGTACTAATAAAAGCAAAAGTATCAGCACTTTCGTCCCATATTATACCAACATTACCCAACGTGCCTCTGTTTAAAAGAAAACCCATGTCGGCAGTATTTTCACCTGATGCATCACTGTTTATATGTACTAGAGAGTCTTTGAGATCAGTTTGTGTTGTATCAAATGCGGTAAAAGTTAAGCGACGAATTCCCATAAATGTTGTATTTCCTTGATAAAGTATTTAGCCAAAAAAAGGGGTCTCCGAAGAGACCCTTTTAGTGTTAAGAGTAAGTGTTTCTTAGAAACGACCTACCACAACTTCGATTACAGTATCACCTTCGCTGTTTTCAAGAGCCTTACCAATGATTGTACCTGGTGCAGGATTAGCACAAGCTTTCGCCTTGCCTTGGCCTGCTGATACCATCAAATCGCCCTTGCGAACAGTTCCTGTTACCATACATGGTACACGACCTGTGAATGCAACACCTGCTACATGTTCAGCTTCTAGGTTGCTATTCATCAAGTGGGCTGGATTTGTTGTAATAACACCTGCCACTCTATGATCGTCTGCTTCAGTTGCTAATGTAACTTCAGCGTCGCCACCAAACACTACTACTGTACCTGGAGCGTACTCTGCGTCAGCCGCATAATTCTCTGCCAAGTCAGCGTATTGTGCTGATGTTGCTTGTGCAAACACGGTGTTAAAGGCGTTATCTGACTGTCCAATATTGCCCACACCGTCGGTTCCGTTTTTGGTTATACTCGGTACAGTTATGCCAGCAAATGTAGGACTATATGTAGCATCCAAGCTAAACGTAACGCCTGTTAGATCTACACCGTTGGTAGCACTATAAATCTGTGCTGAATTAATCTGGCTAAACGTAATGTTAGTGGTGCCAAAAGTAATAGTACCTGATGTATTCATTACATACAGTTCACCTGCTCCAGCAGCACCTTCTTGTACAAAGAATGCATCGCCTTCACCTAGTGCATCTGGATCCGATGGACCGTAACTATCCGCATCTGTTGCTCGGGTAAGTACCCAGTTGGTGCTTACACTACCAGCATCAGTAACAGTGTACACACCGTTTTGTGTTTGATCTGTTTGTTCGTAAATCAAAACCCTGTCGGCGACATTCATTGTTATACCATCAATAACAAGTGCGGCCTGTGATCCGGCATTGGTTAATGTAGCTCCGACACCGTCTGTTCCGTTGTTGTAGGTTACAGTAAGGTTTCCTTCTTGTTCTACACGAACCGGATCATGATAATGCAAGCCTGCTGCGGCAATGGTGTCTACATAAGTCTTGGTTGCAGCATCATTGTCGCTCACAGGAGCAGCAAGTCCAGTTATGTTGTTAGACGCCATGTCAATGTTGCCAGCCATTGTCAGGCCAGTCAATGAACCTAGGCTTGTAACGTTAGTTTGAGCTGCTGTTTCTAATGTTCCTGCAATGTTAGTAAATGCACCTCTTGTGCCGTCAACGTTTCCGCCACTTACGTTACCAGTAGCACTTACTAGACCAGCAGTGGTTAAGTTACCACCTACAACATTACCAGTTGCTTCAACGATACCGCCTGTGGTTAAGTTTCCACCGGTTATATTACCGGACGCTATCATTGTACCTGTAACATTGGCTCCAGTGCTATCAATAACCAAAACATTTGCTGTTCCAGCAACAGTAATATATGCATTACCGTTGGTGCCACTGATACCGATTGTGCTTGTACCTTGTGTTAACGCTCCAACATCAATGTTTCCAACATCAAGATCGGCTGCGGTTGTTCCATCAGACTTGAATACGCCAAATGTATTCTCATCAACTTCTTTGAGTTGTAATTGCCCTAATACAATGGTATTACCTGCTAGATACAATTCATTGAATCTATTAGTAGCGTTACCAAGATTATAGGTTATATTTGCAGTTGGTATGATGTTACCTGTTAAATTAAATTGTTCGGCACTTCCATCAGCTCCAAACTCTGTAGATCCAGTTCCAGTAAGTGCAGTAACAGTTGTTGTAGTAGTGATACCACGCACTTCAATTTCGTCTGTGGTAAGTGGTGCTTCAGTGAACGTTATTGTTGTACCGCTTACACTGTAAGCTACGATTGGTTCTTGTGAAACACCATTTATGAACACTAGTACACTGTTTGTGGTTTGTTCTGCACTTAATGTAAATGCAACAGTTGAATTATCACCAGTAAACGTATCTGAGGTTACAACAGTGAAAGCACTACCAGCAGTTTCCCAACTATCGTTGTCATAAAACTCCAAGTTGTTAATCGTAGTATTGAAACGCATCATACCTGTAGCCGGACTACCTGGACGCTGTGCAGTATTACCTACCGGAATCATCATTGAATCAGTGGTGTCAACTTTAAGCAGTGCTCCAGCGGTTGTTGTAGTACTTCCTATAACAACAGTGTCAGTACCAGCATCCGCTGTTATCAAAGTTTTTGAAGTACCGCTAATTCTCAGATCTACGTCTTCATTGGCTGTATTAAATGTAACTACCCCATTTGCATTGCGAGTTATGTCGCTGGCATTTATAATAATGTCGCCTAAATCTGCTCTACCTGAGGTAATCAAATTACCACCTGTAACATTACCAGTTGCATCTACTGCACCAGCTGTGGTCAAGTTGCCACCTGCCACGTTGCCAGTTGCATCTACAGCTCCACCAGTGGTTAAGTTGCCACCTGCTACGTTACCAGTTGCATCTACTGCACCAGCTGTGGTTAAGTTGCCGCCACTTACATTACCAGTTGCATCTACAGCTCCACCAGTGGTTAAGTTGCCACCTGCTACGTTACCACTTGCTGTAACTGTCACAGTGGTTACATCACCGGTTGTTGTTAAATTACCACCATCTACGTTACCAGTGGCTTCGACTATTCCCGGTGTAACCAAGTTTCCAGCAGTAACATTGCCTGAGAACTCTCCTGTAGCTCCTGCAACTTCACCTGCTGTGGTTAAGTTTCCACCACTTACATTACCAGTGGCACTAACAACTCCACCTGTTGTGATATTTCCACCACTTACATTACCAGTAGCATTTATCAAACCATTGGAAATAACATTACCACCAATCACATTACCGGTAACTGTTAACCTTCCTTCAGTAGCAAGATTCCCTCCGCTAATGTTTCCTGTAGCAGTAATAGTGCTGTCTGTGATAGTTACATTGCCTGTTAGCAAGTTTCCACCACTTACATTACCAGTTGCATCTACTGCACCGGCTGTGGTTAAGTTTCCACCACTTACATTACCAGTAGCATCTACAGCTCCACCTGTTGTGATATTTCCACCACTTACATTACCAGTTGCATCTACTGCACCGGCTGTGGTTAAGTTTCCACCATCTACGTTGCCACTTGCTGTAACTGTAACAGTGGTTACATCAGCGGCACTGACAATATTGCCCCCTGCCACGTTGCCAGTTGCATCTACTGCACCTGCTGTGGTTAGGTTACCACCTACGACATTGCCTGTAGCACTAACAATACCACCTGTGAGTATGTTACCGCCACTTACATTACCTGTAGCATTTACTAATCCACCGGTATTGATATTTCCGCCATCTACATTACCTGTAGCAGTTACGGTTGCAGTGGTTACATCACCACTTGTGGTTAAGTTTCCGCCACTTACATTACCAGTTGCTGTAACTGTAACAGTGGTTACATCAGCAGCACTAACAATATTTCCACCACTTACATTACCAGTAGCATCTACTGCTCCGGCTGTGGTCAAGTTTCCGCCACTTACATTACCTGTAGCATCTACTACACCTGCTGTGGTTAAGTTGCCACCATCTACGTTGCCACTTGCTGTAACTGTAACAGTGGTTACATCAGCGGCACTAACAATATTTCCGCCACTTACATTACCAGTAGCATCTACTGCACCTGCTGTTGTGATATTTCCGCCACTTACATTACCAGTTGCATCCACTAATCCACCGGTATTGATATTTCCGCCATCTACATTACCTGTAGCAGTAACAGTTGCAGTGGTTACATCACCACTTGTGGTTAAGTTTCCACCACTTACGTTACCGGTAGCGTCTACTACACCTGCTGTGGTTAAGTTTCCGCCACTTACATTACCAGTTGCTGTAACTGTAACAGTGGTTACATCAGCGGCACTGACAATATTGCCACCGCTTACATTACCAGTAGCATCTACTAATCCACCGGTATTGATATTTCCGCCATCTACGTTGCCACTTGCTGTAACAGTTGCAGTGGTTACATCGCCACTTGTGGTTAAGTTTCCACCACTTACGTTACCGGTAGCATCTACAACTCCGGCAGTTAATAAATTAGCACCAGTTATGTTGCCAGTTGCTACAACTTGGTCATCACTGTTGATATTGCCGGCATCTACATTACCTGTAGCATCTAAACTTGTACCGGTGGCTGCACCAATATCTGGTGTTGTAAGAGGAGCACTGGCTTTTATGCGTAGTGTATCGGCATTGATTTCTAACGTACTATCATCAACATTTACACTAAGTTCATTGCCAGATTTAGTTAAACCGGCTCCTGCAACAATACCACCTGCACCTGAGAATTGCTCAAATGTGATATCAGTAGTACCAACTGTTACTGGAGAATCTGTAGTACAAACAAATCCTGCATCTCCATTTGTAGTTCCTTGTTCTACAAATGTAAATCCACCTGGCATCTCTGATCCAATGTCAAAGTCAGTTGCTCTTGTAAGAACAAATGCAGTACTACCATCACCAACAGTGGTTACTACATAGATACCGTTGTATGGAGCATCGGCTCCAGTTTCGTTCTTGATTAAAACTCTATCAGATGCACTAGGACTTATATCATCAATTGTGATAGCACCGTTGGTATCAGCTGTAATTGTAGCACCAACTCCGTCTGTTCCGTTGTCATATGTAAAAGCTGTTAAGTTTGCTGTTGTTGCGGCTAATACGCTGCCTTTTATATCAAGTCCTTGTGCTACACTGTCTACATAACCTTTGGTTGCAGCATGAGCATCGGTTGTAGGTGTTGCCAAATTACTAATGTTTACATTACCAGCATCAATAGTACCTGTGCCGGTAGCTACTAACATTACATCATTGTTACCAGCTGCCGCTTGAATTGTAACATCGCCTGTGTCACTGATTACATGTGTTGTTATTACATTGTCGCCACTTACATTACCTGTAGCATCTACATCACCAGTTGTTGTAATATTGCCACCACTTACATTACCAGTGGCTGCTACTGCACCTGCTGTAGTTAAGTTGCCGCCTGCAACATTACCAGTAGCACTTACAATGCCTGCTGTAGTAATATTACCGCCTGCTACGTTGCCAGTTGCATCTACTCTGCCAGCCGTGGTTAGGTTACCACCATCTACGTTACCTGTAGCAGTAACAGTTGCAGTGGTTACATCACCTGTTGTGGTTAAATTTCCACCACTTACATTACCTGTAGCATCTACTAATCCACCGGTATTGATATTTCCGCCATCTACGTTGCCACTTGCTGTAACAGTTGCAGTGGTTACATCGCCACTTGTGGTTAAATTTCCACCACTTACATTACCAGTTGCACTAACAACTCCGGCTGTTGTGATATTTCCACCACTTACATTACCTGTAGCATCTACTAATCCACCGGTATTGATATTTCCGCCATCTACGTTACCTGTAGCAGTAACAGTTGCAGTGGTTACATCGCCACTTGTGGTTAAATTTCCACCACTTACATTACCAGTTGCACTAACAACTCCGGCTGTTGTGATATTTCCGCCACTTACATTACCTGTGGCAGTTACAGTTGCAGTGGTTACATCACCAGCTGTAACCAAGTTACCACCTGTAACATTACCAGTTGCATCTACTACACCTGCTGTGGTTAAGTTGCCACCATCTACGTTGCCACTTGCTGTAACTGTAACAGTGGTTACATCACCAGCTGTCACCAAGTTACCGCCTGTAACATTACCAGTTGCATCTACAACCCCGGCCGTGGTTAAATTGCCGCCATCTACGTTGCCACTTGCTGTAACTGTAACAGTGGTTACATCAGCACCACTTACAATATTACCGCCATTTACATTACCTGTAGCATCTACTTCGCCTACTGTGGTTAAGTTGCCACCTGCTACGTTACCTGTAGCACTAACAATGCCGGCTGTGATAATATTACCACCTGTGACATTACCTGTGGCTACAACTTGAGCATCACTGTTGATGTTACCACCTGTGATGTTACCAGTAGCATCAATTAAACCAGTGGTATTGAAATTGCCGCCATCAATGTTACCTGTAGCCGCTACTGCACCACCTGTGGTTAAGTTGCCGCCTGCTACGTTTCCTGTAGCAGTAACAGTTGTACCAGCCGTTACTCCATTTGTTGCATTTAAATTACCACCATTTACATTACCTGTGGCATCCACCGCACCAGCTGTGGTCAAGTTACCACCGGCTACATTGCCTGTAGCAGTAACGGTACTGTCTGTGATGGTTACATTACCTGTTAATAAATTGTCTCCGCTTACATTACCAGTTGCTTCTACGGCTCCACCAGTAATCAAGTTGCCACCTGTTATATTACCAGTAGCCTCAATAGTAGTACCGGCTGTAATGCCATTGGCAGCAGATAAACTATCTGCAGAAAATGTACCTGCTGTACTAATGTTACCGCCCGAAATGTTGCCTGTAGCAGTAACAGTTGCAGTGGTTACATCACCTGTTGTGGTCAAGTTGCCACCACTTACATTACCAGTTGCATCTACTGCACCTGCTGTAGTTAGGTTACCACCAGCTACGTTGCCTGTAGCAGTAACAGTTGCAGTGGTTACATCTCCAGCTGTTGTGATATTTCCGCCACTTACATTACCTGTAGCATCTACTACACCTGCTGTGGTTAAGTTGCCACCTACAACATTACCAGTTGCTTCAACGATACCACCTGTGGTTAAGTTTCCACCACTTACATTACCAGTTGCATCCACTAATCCACCGGTATTGATATTTCCACCATCTATATTACCTGTGACATCTAGCAATCCAGTTGTTATTAAATTTCCACCTTCGATATTTCCAGTTACATTTAAATCACCAGTGATGTTGCCTGTGAATGTTACTGTACCTGCAACTTCAATATTACCAGTAACGTTGGCATCAAGGGTTTTAAAACTAGCCAAACTTGTAATGTTGATTGCTGTGTTGGTTTCTGTGTCAGATGTAAATGCTGTAACAAATTCATCAGCACTCTCGTCCCACACAAATGCAATATTTGTTTCGTCGCCTCGTTCACCTATAAAACCAATATCAGTGCTAGGTGCTCCGCTTTGATCCTTGGCAAGAAGAATTGTTGGATCTTCAATTACAGTGCTTACCGAGTCCAAGGTAGTAGAAGAACCTTGTACTGTAAAGTTTCCTGTTACAGTAAGGTTTGAATCATAGGTTAGATTATCTGCTATAAGATTAGCAGTCAAGGTTTGATTGCTTATTTTAGCACTACCGACAATACTTTTATCGGTGATCTGGTTATTGTGAATGCGAGTGATAGCCATTTGTTTTTCCTAAGGTGAATAGTATGCAACTATTTACCAAAAAAACAATTTTAAAGATTGTGTAGAAAATTTTTACAGTAGAAAAATTACTCGGCTTGTTTGACTAGTAATGCTTCAAAGAAGCTGTCTGGGGCACTTTGTCCGCGGGTAGTACTGCTTTGTGCATAGGCTCTAAACTGCACATAGTCAGTTGTTCCGTTCATGTAAAGATGTGTAACTACTTGTGGTCTAATGGCTCCAATATGACCAGTTGCTGCAACCGAGGTACCATTTTTTTCAATGTAAATACCGCTTTCTTGTGTAGCACCACTGTATGTATCTGCACTAGCACGGAAATACCAAAGCCCTGCAACAGTTGGAGTAAATCTATCTGTTACACTTGACCACATAGCATCTGTTGAATTATAATCATCGCCTGCATCTTCGTAGTCAATGGTCACACTACCGTAACTGCCTGGATAGGTAATATTGGTATCTGTGCTGCGTTTTACAAAGTAAAATGAATCGCTTTTAATATCACCGCTTATTTCTACATTCCCAGTAACAGTAAGAGTGTCGGATCCGTTCCAAGTAAGATTACTTCCTGACCCTTGCACTGTTACACCAGTGCTTGGATAATATGCAATCTGTTGAGCAGTGCTGTTGCTAACAGTTCCAGTTCCACTAGCAGTAAGTGTAACTCCAAAGAATCTGACTTCTATTATGTCATCTGTTGTAGGTGTTTCAGTAAATGTAATAACATTTCCTGTTACACTGTAACTTGAGTTTGGAATTTGTGATACACCGTTGAGAGTAACTAAAACAGCGTCAGCGGTTGTGTCTCTGTCCAAATCAAACTGTGTGGTGCTACCATCTGGTGATATTGTTTGGCTTTCGATCGTTCCGCCTTCAGCAACATTTGTCCAGTCACTTCCATCGTAGAATTCAATATTGGTTGTTTCGCTGTTATACCTTATGGCACCAGAATCGGCTGATGCAGGTCTTTGCGACGTATTACCTGTAGGTAAAGTAAAACTGCTTGTGCTGTTTATTTGTACAGTACCAGTACCATCTGGTTCTAAAATAATATTTGCATTGGCATTTACAGTAGTAATAGTGGTGTCATTTACTTGTAAATTGCCCAAGGTAGTGCCACTGCCTACACCAAAATCTCCAATGTACACTGCACCTGCAACATATACACTTTTACCAGTAATACCAGTGGCAATATCACTGGGTATATTGGCTCCATTAAAATTTAAAACTCCTGATTGGTAATCAAAAAACCATTCGTCATTGGAACCAGATCCAGCTTGGAATAACTGTGTGCCTACACTTTGTGGATTTGACACGCTAGAATTAGCCACATAAACTTTAACAAGGTAGGTAGATCCAAACTCTGGGCTTATCCAGTCTGTGATTCCAGTTTTCCAAGTTCTATTGTCACTGGCAGTAATATCTTCTGTGCATTCAACAGTGGCTGCTCCGTTACCTGAATCGTTGTAAATGGCTACTACACTGGTATTGCCGGTAGTAGGCTGTACTGCTGGAATGTTGCCGGACTCGGCCCAAACTTTGTCCCCTCTGATCAACAGAGGTGATGCTATACTTTCGTTAAATGCTTCTTTGTTTTCTGGTGTGTCAGTTTTTGTAAGACCGTAACCGACCTTTTTCCACAAGTAATCTACTTTGGTGCTGTCTGTAAGTGCCATTAGCTAGCTACTCCTATGCTCAAAGATGAAATAGTTTCGCCACTAGCAAGTGCTATTCTTACTAAGACGTTGTTTCCAGTAGCATTACTCATGTTTTCGCTGCCTAGTGTCATTGTATAGCTAGTTGCACTAATAGGTGTGCCTGTTGGGACAATATCAGCTCCAGTTAAAGCACAACCGTCTGATCCATTTCCGCCATTGCCTGTGTCACTGCCTGGTACACCGGCACCTCCATATTGTGTGGTACATTCTAGCCATCCATTTATTCCACTAGCGGCATCAATAGCAGTGCCAGGTGCCGCAATCCACATACCTGATATACCAGTAGAGGTAGTTATCGTAATGTCAAAGCTAGCCACAGTTGCTCGTCTAAAAGCAAATGTAAAATATTGTGTGCCACTACGCCCAGTAACTAGGTCAGGTCCAGCTGGCAAGTAACCACTGCTAAAATCAGTGTCATCAAAATGCTGTAAAGTACCCCATCTTACTACAGATTCATCTGTGCCTGCTATAGTCTCAGCACCGCTCCACACATTTCCAGTGTAATAATCTGTATCACTAAAAGCAGGAGTATCTCCGCTCAAACCAGTAGCTACTCGAAGTCCATCGTCATCATAAATTGTGCCAAGAGAATCGCTTACTGGTATAATTTCTTCGTTGAATCCTGAAATACTAGCACTATAAACCTGTATCCTTTTATCAGTGATATCAACTACACTGCTTGACCCATTGACATTAAACATCTGAGAATCAATATATCCAACCACTCTAGAGGTGCCATTTATGCTTAGAGTAATGTTACCCATGGTATAATTGCTTCCTACACCAGTATCAGCGTTTGGTATGCCGCCTGTTAGGAAGCTGGATGACCCATCTATATCAGAGTAAGTTTTAGTTTGTGTGCTTAGAATACTTCCTGATGTACTTTCGTCTAGTGTACCGGTGGTAAACTGTATAGGAGAACTTGTATCCCTGTAAGTTTGACCTACTAAATTACCAACAGCAAGTCCACTGATTATAACAGTAGGTGATCCAGTGTTATAATAAGGAATTCCTGAGATATATCTATAAGTTCCAGCAGTACCTTCTGAAATACTAGCACCACTTTGTACCACTGTGGGTACATCTGTCATGTCGTCTTTGACAAATCCAACAGTGTTGGTAGCCCCGGCAGTTGTATGACTCAACTGATATTCGTTGTACCCAACGCTGATACCAGCAAAGCTTTCACTAACTTTTGCATCAAAAACCTTGGCAAAACCGCTAGGATAGGTGCTACTGCTAACTGCGTCATGAGCATCTCTATCATCGGATACTACTAAACTTGTGTATGTGCCACTGCTGTTTGTATTAGCAGAAAATGTTACGTTACCAGAATCACTGCCATTCACATAGGCAGCAAGTGTACCACTGATACTTGTGTTAGCATCTGTTACAGTAGTAGTCTGCACTGGAGAACTTGATGTATATCGTGTAACCGATGTACCATTTGCTACAATATTACCCGACGTGTTATCTGTGGCACCTGCTGCCAGTTTAGGACTTGTTCCTTGACTAGAAGTTGCCATACT
>Ga0222719_10005457_pt1 | contig 10950 bp, 4 predicted proteins | sample C33_34DmetaG_FD_165039 | JGI IMG/M metagenome (GOLD analysis project Ga0222719, IMG submission 165039) | Estuarine water microbial communities from San Francisco Bay, California, United States - C33_34D | ecosystem: Environmental > Aquatic > Marine > Unclassified | place: USA: California...
AGAGGTGTAAGTTTAGATCCTTATTCAGATAACTATATTTCTAAATTAATTGGTGACACTTATAAAGAAGTAGCAATTGATTCAGATAATAGTGAATATTACATTAAAACAAATGGTGAATACCCTTCTAAGAGTAATTACGTATATGTTTCAGCAGTAAATAATCCTACCCCTAATTATCTAGATGCTGCGGGTAATATAAGTGATGCTGATTACACAGCTTCAATTCCTGCAGTACAAAATGGAGCATTTGCTAGTGGTGCGGGCTTAAATGTCCCTGCTGGTGGAAATAATATGAATGAAAATATTACCAACACCAACTCACAGGGATTAATCCCAGGAAGTGATTACTCAAACTTTGTTGATATCTTAAAAAACAAAGATGAATACAAATTTAATGTAATAACTTTACCAGGATTAATATATGAACACGCTACTCATAAAACTATTATTGATGAAGTAATTACTGATTTACAAACTAGAACAGACGCTATTTTACCAATTGATTTGGTTGATTATGGTACTACTGTAAGTGAAGTAATAGTTCAATCTAATACATTAAATACTTCATATGGAGCTGCTTACTGGCCTTGGGTGTTAACAAATGATTTCCAAACAGGTAAAGCTGTATGGTGCCCTGCTTCAACAATTATCCCATCAGTATACGTCTTTAATGATAACACAACAGCAGCATGGTTTGCCCCTGCTGGTTTGACTAGAGGTAGCATGGCTAATGTAGTTCTTCCTGAAAGAACATTACCAAGAGCTTCAAGAGATACTTTGTATGAAAACAAAGTTAATCCACTTGTTAAATTCCCATCTACAGGTGTAGCAGTATATGGTCAAAAAACATTACAATCAGCAGCATCAGCTACTGACAGAGTTAATGTTAGAAGATTGTTAATTGCACTCAAAGACTTTATTGGTAACGTTGCTCAAAACTTAGTATTTGAGCCTAATTCATTGGCTACTAGAAATGCATTCCTTGCAGTTGTTAATCCATATATGGAACTTGTACAACAAAGGCAAGGTGTATATGCCTTTAAGGTAGTAATGGATGATACTAATAATGGTCCAGATGTAATTGATAGAAACGAGTTGAGAGGTGCTGTTTACCTCCAACCGGTGAAATCAGCCGAATTTGTAGTACTTGACTTTAATGTATTACCTACAGGAGCTGAATTCCCCGCCTAATAAGTTACGTAAATTTAATTTAAATACAACGCAAATACAATAAAATAAGAAAACATGGCAGTATTAGATACAAACGAGCTGTTTTTTACAGCGTTTGAACCCAAACAACAGAATAGATTTTTGATGTCAGTAGATGGCATTGAATCATATATCGTAAAAGGTGTTGGTGCTATTACATTAACACAAGGTGAAGTAACTCTTAACCACATTAACGTGTATAGAAAAGTTAAGGGTAAAACAACTTGGGGTAATGTTCAGTTAACCTTACACGACCCAATTTCTCCTTCCGGTACTCAACAAGTAATGGAATGGGTAAGATTACATCACGAATCAGTAACAGGTAGAGATGGTTACTCTGACTACTACAAGAAAGACGTAACATTAAGTGTCTTAGGTCCTGTTGGTGATATCGTTTCAGAATGGATCTTAAAAGGATGCTTTATAGTAGACGCTAATTTTGGTGATTACAGCTGGGATACAGAAAACACAGCCCAGTCAATTACAATGACTTTAGCCCCTGACTACTGCGTATTAAACTACTGATTAATACAAAAAGTTCAACAAGGAAAGCGCACGAAAGTGCGCTTTTCTTATTCTTTTATATATTTATATCAAACATTAAAAGTTATTAATAATGAGTGACGAAAAAACAGTTGAAACCCCAAAAATGGAACCTGTAGTGAAAAAATTTGATTTCCCTACAGAAATTGTAGAGTTACCTTCAAAAGGTTTACTCTATCCTAAAGACAATCCTTTATCTTCTGGCAAAATTGAAATGAAATATATGACTGCTAAAGAAGAGGACATTTTAACCAATCAAAATTACATTAGACAAGGCATTGTTCTTGATAAGTTAATGCAATCCTTAATTGTATCAAAAATTAATTATGATGACCTTGTAGTAGGCGATAAAAACGCTATAATGGTTGCCTCTCGTATTCTAGGTTATGGTAAAGATTATACCTTTGAATATGAAGGACAAGAAGTTACAGTTGATTTATCTGAAATTGAACCTAAATGGATTAAAGAAGAAGATTTAGTAGAACTAAATACTAATGAATTTAACTATACTCTTCCTCATACAGAAACTCCAATAACATTTAAAATTCTTAATAATAAAGATGAAAAAATGATTGAGGGTGAAGTAAAAGGACTAAAAAAGATAAACAAACAGTCCTCAGCAGAATTATCAACTAGATTAAAACATATGATTTTATCTGTAAATGGAGATGATTCAAAGAAAGCAATTAGAGAATTCGTAGATAAATATTTCTTAGCTCGTGATTCAAGAGCACTAAGAGAACACATTAAGGAGATTCAGCCCGATATGGACTTAACATTTGATTTTTACCCCGAAGATGGAGGTGATACTCAAGAGGATGTTAAGATTCCTATCGGGGTCACGTTTTTTTGGCCTGACGCCTGAGTATAGAATCCATATGTTTGGGATGATACATGATATAGTGTATCACGGAAACGGGGGATTTGATTGGCATACAGTATATAACATGCCTATTTGGCTACGTAATTTTACTTTTAAAAAAATAGTAGATTTTATAAAACAGAAAAACGAAGCATCCCAATCGTCCTCATCACAGGGAGGTAGCAGACAAATAGATTTTGCCAAACCACCTTCAGACATAAGACCAGGAGAACGTATATAAGAGGGGTGGTGCGAAAGCACCACCCTTCCATATTTATAATAAACTGAAGTTTATATGGCTACTGAGGATCAGTTAAACAATCAAAGAGAACTTAATAAAGCTTTAGGGGATTATACTAGTGGTTTAACAGATGCTTCTGATTTTATATCTATTTTATCTTCTAGAAGTGCTGAACTAGTAGACCAATACAGATCTTTAGGAAGACTAGCAAAGGGGGATTTCACTGAAGGTAATAAACAAGCTTTATCTGCAATTAAACAAGTAGCTAAAGCTGCTCGTGATATGCAAAATCCTTATGAAAAAATTAAAGATCTTCAAAAAGATATTGAAAAAGCAGAACGTAATAGAAGGCAACTTATTAATAATATAGGATCTGAAACTCAAAAATTAAGTAGTAGAGAAAAAAGGGACCTACAGGCTATTGAAGCTCAACGTAGAAAAATTCTAGGTATAGAAAATCAACAAAGAATTGTAGAAGACAAATTAGGAAAAGAAAAAATTAGTCAAGCCGAAAGTTTTTTTGATCTTCAAACTAGAATAAAAGAACAAAAAGAATTTGTTGATGAACTTGCATCGTCGCAAATTGATAAAGAATCTGAAGCTTATAAACAAGCAAAAGCTTCTCTTCAAACAATGGAAGCTCAAGAAAGAGCTAAAGAAAAAAAATTAACGAATTTACAAAAAGAATTTTTAGAAAATGAAAAATCTTTAAGTAAAGAACGAGATTCACTTGAAACCCAAGAACAAGGATTATCTGTTCAACAAAAAATGCTTATAGCTCTTCAAGAAGCACTTATAGCACAAGAAAAAGGATTAAATTATCTTGAAGATCAAGAGAATAGACTAAAAAACATAAACAGAGCCCAAAGACTCTACAATAATACTTTAGGTCTCTCAGGCAGACTTTTAAAGCGATTAGGATTTCAAGGTTCTAAAATACAAGATGCTATTGATGCTGGTAGTGAATCAGCAAAAGACTTAGCTACCCAATTAACTAAAGCGGGACAAAGTGCTGTTGGATTTGGGGGTAAACTTAGAATATTTTTTCGAGGATTAGGTAGTTTTGTTAAAGTTTTGGCTAAAGAAATATTTGCATTATTTCTTATAGGATCACTTAATAAACTTATTATACAACCTTTTAAAACTGCTTTTAAAGCTTTATTATCTCCCGCTAAAAAGGTAGTTGGGGAAATTAAAGGGTATTTTAGTGAACTTGTAGGATTTTTTATGAACTCCTTTTTTAGTATTAAAGGATTTGTAGAATCTTTTAAAGTAGGTGAAGAACTTCTTTTTAAATATGAACAAGCTACAGCTGATTTAGCTACTAATTTAGGTATAAGCACAGATGCAGCTGAAGGTTTATTTACTCAAGCTAGTAAAGTAGGTGATAAATTAGCAATGTTACCTGAAGAAGTTCTTAAATTAACAGAAGGTTTACAACAAGCTTTTGGTACTACTCAAAAATTTAGTGATGAAACCGTAGAAAGTTTTGGAATTCTAGTTCAAAGATTAGGATTTAGTAACGAACAAGCTGCTGATTTTGTTAAATTAGGACAACTTCAAGGAAAAAATGCTAAAGAATTACGTGATGAGTATGGACTCCAAATTAAATCATTAAAAGCAAGAGAAAATATTGCTATTAATGAAAATGAAGTAATGAAAGAAGTAGCAAATGCTAGTTCTGCTATGGTATTAACTTCAAGGGGACATGGTACTAATTTAGGAATTGCTGCTTTTAATGCTAAAAAATTAGGTTTAGAATTAAGTAAAGTAGAAAATATAGGTAGCAACCTTTTAGATTTTGAAAGTTCTATTTCTAAAGAAATGGAAGCTGAGTTGTTAATTGGAAGAAATTTAAACCTTGAAAAAGCTAGACAAGCCGCTCTAAATAATGATTTAGGAACAGTAGCAAGTGAAATCTCCCGACAAGCAGGCTCAGCTGCTGAATTTGGTAGAATGAATGTTATACAGCAAGAAGCGCTAGCTGCTGCTGTTGGTATGACTAGAAATGAATTAGCTGATGTCCTTAAAACCCAAGAACTTTTAGCAGGTACTGGGTTTGAGGATATGAATGAAGCTCAACAAAGATATTTAAAACTTGTTGAAAAAACTGGCTCTGAAGAAAAAGCTATGGCTATAATGAGGGAGGAAGGAGGCAGTAAAGAGTTTGTAGAACAAGTTAGGAGAGCCTCAGCTCAAGAATTAGAAGCTAAAAGACAAAGAGCATTAATAGCTGCGCAGTTAGAAATGGCCCAAGCTATGAGACCTGTGGCTCAAGCTTTTAGAGATATATTACAACTAGTACAAGACGCTAGAAATGTAATGATACAAGAAATGAAACCTTTCTTTAAAGAATTTGGAATATCCATAGATGATGCTTCTGATTCCTTAAGGGAAGGATTTCTTGATACTGCTTCAAAATTAGGTAAAAAACTTAATGATATAGGATTAACTCTTATTAAATTTGGTAGAGAACATGGTCCTGAAATAAAACAAACGTTTTTAGCAATATATGATGTATTTGAATCCCTTTATGGGTTACTTGGAGACATAATAAAAGAATTATTTAATATAGAAGGTGCTTCTAATATAAGTGATCCTTTAGAAAGATCCCTAGATGTAATAAAATCAACAGCTGAAAGTGTAGCAGAATATATTAAAGGAATAGATGCTGAAAGTATTGCTACTAGCATCAAAACAACAGCTAGTATTATTGTAGGATTCTATGAAGGATTAAAGGGTTTTATTAAGTATATTAAAGAAAATCCAGTAGATGTAGTTATAGGAGCAACAGCCTTAACAGGTATAACCGCTCTAATCCAAGGGTTTGTAAGAAGGGGAGGAACTCCTTTTACCCCTCTTTTTACAAAAGAAGTAGGTGGGGTAACTTCTACAGGAGGAGGAGGATTTGCCCAAGGTACTCGCTTAGGTAGATTTGGTTCTAGAGTAGCTACGGGAATGAGTCCTAGAATGGGTAGACCTGTAGATGCTATGGGTAGAACCTTAGTACAACAAGGAGGAAGATTTAGAGTAGCAGCAGGTCAAGCAGGAGCAGGCCAATTTGCTAGTGTCGCTGGACGAGGTGCTACTACAGGTACTGCTCTTGCAGGGTTAGGAGCCGCAGCAGGTGTTTTAGCGGCTGCTGGTTTTGTAGCCAAAGGAGCATATGATGTAGCACAATTGGACGCTAGAAATACAGAAGGAGAAAGTGCTAAAGCTATAGGAGGTTTAACAGGAGCAGCTGGTGGAGCTGCTTTAGGAGCCGCAATAGGTACTATGATCCTACCAGGAGTAGGCACAGCAATTGGTGCTGGTATTGGTGCTGGTGTAGGATATTTTGGAGGTAGGGCGGTAGGTGCTATGGGTGAATTTGAAGATGATTTAGATAAAGCTAGAAAAAGTCTTGAAAAAAGTAGTGCACAAAGGGAAGCATTATCACAACTTAGAAAAGCAGAATCTGAATTAAGGTTAGTTGAATCTATAACAGGATTAGAAAACAAATTTAAAACTTTAGCTGATGAAGCTGGAGAAGAAGTTAATGGAGCTTTAGAACTAACTGGCAGTGAATTACAGAATTTTGCTCAAGATTTACTTACCTCAGGACAAATTACAACTGAACAGTACCAAGGTGCAGTTAGTGGAATTATTTCCTCTTCAGATTTACTAGAAATTGCTATAGATAACCAAAAGAAAAAATTTGCTGAATTAGAAACATCAACTCAAGCTGTAATAGATAAACAAATTGAATTAGCACAAAGAGAAGCTGATGATTTATTTGGACCTAAACGTGTTTTAGAAGCTCAAATGAATGCAATAAATACACTTTTAGATGATGGTGATCTTAAAGTGGAAGTACTTTCAGATGAGCAACAAACCGCTATTAGTAATTACGTTGAAAACCTAGAAAACTCAAACTTTGAAGGATTTAAGGGACAAGTGGTTACAAACTATTTAAAAGCATTAGATATATCTCAAGATGAGACTAGTACTGATGAAGAAAAATCCGGAGCCAACGCCCTAATAAAAATACTTGAAAGTGGGGGATATAATTTTAAAGCAGAAGAAGCCCAGGAATTACTTCAAAACACTATGAATCTTATCCAAGGTGCTACTGGTGTTAATATTGATGAAGAAGTATTAAGAAAAGCAGCTCTTGCTTCTCTTGAAAGCGAAGAAATGTTAGGTTACGGATACTTTGAAACTGCCTTAGAGGAAGGTGCCGCAATGATTGGTACTGGACTTCAAGCAGTTCAAAAGGACATAGAAACAAATCTTACAAAAAACCAAGCATATACAGCAACAACAGCAGCCAACGCTGAGCAGATGGCAACCGTTACAGGTGATATAAACACACAACTAGACAGGCTATATGAAACATTCTCAGCACAAGAAGCTGAGAGAAATGCAAATAATTTAATTAATAATATTTTAGATTTTGAAACTGAAGGGGGTGAGTCGTTACAAACCCTCTTGGGTAATAACGTAGAAACAATCAGAGGATTTGCGGAAGGTGGACTTGATAAGGATGAGCTTTTAGCTATACAAAAATTTATAATAGACCTGGGTGAAAATTCAAATGTAGCCCAAAAAGACCTTGATTCTCTCCTCCCCCAGTTTCAATCATTAGAAGATGGAGTTATTCCATCTCGTTCAATCCAAAGAGTAGCTGATGCTGCCTCTATCTCTAATAAAGGACCATTTACAATTCAAGATAGTGCGGGTAATTTAGCAATTACTCACCCTAACGATAAACTCGTAGTATCCCCAAATGTATCCTATGTAGCAGATGGAATGTCTGGGAAAGGTGGTCCTGTATTCCCTGTAAGTGAAGATTTTGGGGCACTAGATGTTAAAGTTGGTAAGTCTGGAGTAATGGTCCAAAAAGTTAAAGATGGAACTGCTGGAGACATTTCATACAAAGAAGTTACAGGAACAACTTCAGCATCACAAATTAGCAATTTTGATACTATTCAACAATTAGGGGTTGCTGGAGCTACCCAAGAAAATTATAAAAATTTATTTACAGCACAAGCTAAAGAATCTCAAGGTAATAAATATTTTGCTAGCACTTTATTAGATATGGTAAATAATCAACTATTATCTAATTTTACACCATCAGGCCCCCCACCAGCAAAAGATTCATTTACTGTAAATTATCAAGACGGAAAACAAGACCAAATCTCCAAATCAGGAGAATTAAGTTTCCCAGCAACAGATTATAAATTAAATGATATCGAAAACATTTCAGCTTCTGGGAATGGTTTATTAGCTTTATATAGAGCTGTTGAAAGATTAGGAAAAGGATTAGCTAATAAATTTACAATTGGATTTGATCAAGAAAGAACCTCAGAATTAATAGATTTTGATACAAAAAGAATTAATGATCTTAAAGGTACATTTAACACTATTAGAAATGCTACTTCGTATCAAGCTGTATTACCTGAACAACAAAATCAAACCTATTTTACCAATAAACAATTTGTAGTTTCTGAAGGAGTTGAAAATTTCATAAAACGAGCATTATATTCTACTTATTATAATTATGTTCCTCGTGATTTAAGAAACAATCTTAAAGGAGAAACAGGTAGTGCTAGGTATGATGAATTAGGTTTAAACCCTTACGACTTTTCACAACTACCTGAAATAATAAATAATATAGAAAAAACTCCTAGAAGTACAACTTATAATCGTTATGCTGGAGGGGGAGCAGCTAGAGACATAAGAGATTTCTTTGTACCCCAATACAGAGAAAACATTATCCAATTTATAAAAAATTATGTAAGTGAGGAAAAAGCAGAAATGTTTAGGTCTGCTATTAATCCTACTATAGGAGAACCTAACGCTTGGACTTATATTTTTGGTAAAAAAGAATATACTAAAGCTGATATACCTCCTGCTAATTTAGCTGTAAAAACAGGTGAATATGAAGAAGGTTCTATTCAAAGAATTCAAGATGCTGTATCTCGTGCTGAAAGAAAAGCTAAAAAACAAATAAAACAAAGTGAAATAAATCCTGCAGAGTTTAAAGCAATGCCTGTTATCCAACAAGAGGCAATAGCTAAATCTATAGGTATAGATAGAAATGAATTAACAGAAATGCTTAATGCTTTTAAAGTTGAATCTTCACCTATAAAACAAAGTGGAAAAGAAAAAAGAGAAGCTAGAAGACAAAAAAGACAAGACAGAAATATAGAATTACTTGATCCAATAGATATTTTTGAATATGTTGAAGAAAATAGGTTAAAAATAGAACAACCTATGGAACTCTTAGGAGTTGAATCTTCACCTATAGAACAAAGTGGAAGAGAAAAAAGACAAGCAAGAAGAAAAGAAAGAAGAGCAAAAAGAGAAGAAAGAAGACTTAATAGACAAACAAGAAGAGCTGAAAGAAGAGAAGAAGTAACCCCTGAAATACAATTTTCACAACCTTTAACCCTATCTCTTCCTGAAATTACATCACGCGCAGCTATAACAAATCCTACTATAGAAAGTGAAACCCTTCAAGAACAGGTAAGAGCTAAAGCAAAATATAATAAATTATTATTAGAAAATCTTCCTTCAATCCAAGAGAAAATAGCTTTAAACAAATTACAAGAAGTAGAAGAACTTACTTTAAGAAAAGGTTATACTCAAGCACCAACTCACGAAGAAGTTTATAAAGAAGGTAAACTTCTTAAGTATAAAATGCAAGATGTAGGCCGAAATACTTTAGTAAGAGATGTACAAACTACATTAAAAGACACTTATAATTTAAATGAAGGTTTTGTAGATGGTTTATACGGTGGAGGATCCCGTAAATATTTAAAACAGTATCAAACTTCACAAGGTTTAAGTAGTGATGGAATTGTAGGAGGTAGAACATATAGAGCACTATTTACCCCTGATGAATTTACTGAATATTTAGCAGCTAATCCTGAAGTGGTTAGACCTAGAGTAACTACTCAACCTGAAGTAACCCCCTCCTCTACTCGAATTGGCACCCCTTTAAGCCAAACCCCAGACTTTATGCTTAGCCCACAAGGTCAAGCAGAAAAAGCATCATTAACCTATACAAGAGATGGCTTCTTTGGTGAAGTATTTGAAGAAACCAAAAAATATTATAATTTAGTAACAGAATTTGGTACTGATTTAGCTCAATCCGTAGCAGAATTTATTTCCAACCCCCAAGAATGGTTAGAATCAGCAATAGGGGAAGTAGGCGGGAAACTTACAGCAACCGTAAGTCAAATATTTACTTCTGCCCCTATAAAAGAAGGTGCTTTAACATTATCTAAAAAAACAGTTTCTAGATTACCTTATATAGGAGCACTTATAGAAGGATTAATAGGGGGATATAAAGGTTATAATGCTGTTCAAGAGTATAAAAATAATCCTCAATCTCCACCTATCTCTGAATTACACCAAGAATTTGGAAAAATAGGATACGAAACTATAGGTGGTATGGGGGGTTCTATATTAGGAGGGATAGCATTAACTCCATTTTTAGGACCTGCTGGAGCTATAGCTGGAAGTTTTGTAGGAGGTATTTTAGGTCAAATTTTAGGGGGAGTACTAGCTGATAAACTTGGCTCTGAGGGATTAGGAGAAAATTTAGTTAATACTTTTACTTCTCTCCCACAAAAAGTAGAAGATGGATCCGCACTTGCATCAAAGGGACCTTTCACTATCACAGATAAATTTGGATCTACAGCGGTAACTGCTAAGGGTGATGGTGTAGTTGTTTCTCCTAACATTTCATATGTTAATGATGGTATAACTAATGCCAATTCTATCGAAGATGTAACTGTATCTAATATACCACAAAATACTCCTGTAATAGAAAATACAACAGTAGATAACTCAATGCTTGAACAAAAAGTAGCAGATTTAGATGCTACTTTGAAAGCCTTTGTTCAACAAATGAATCAAGTAGTAAATCGACCTGTCGTAGTAGAATTAGATGGTAATAAAGTAGGAGAATCAATAGGAAGAAATTCATATAGAGTTCAATGATTTCAAAAATTTGTAATATTTATAACAAATCGATTTTTTATTTTTAATCTTAAAACAAAACAAACCATGGCATTAATAGATTCAATCGCAATAAGCAATT
>Ga0222719_10005458_pt1 | contig 10948 bp, 14 predicted proteins | sample C33_34DmetaG_FD_165039 | JGI IMG/M metagenome (GOLD analysis project Ga0222719, IMG submission 165039) | Estuarine water microbial communities from San Francisco Bay, California, United States - C33_34D | ecosystem: Environmental > Aquatic > Marine > Unclassified | place: USA: California...
CACCTTCGCTAGCATGCCACCCGATCCAAATTCACTTAAATCTTTATCTATATATTTTTCTAAGTCATGATTAATTTCAGTGACATCCGTAATGAGCTTTGCTTGGGTAGATTTCTTTGGATTAGCTGTATAGAGACCATCAACATCTGATAGGAGAATTAAGAGCTCTGCAGACAAGGCATTGGTAATCATTGCAGAGAGTTTATCATTATCACCAAAGCGAATTTCTTCTGTTGAGGTCGTATCATTTTCATTAATGATAGGGACAACGTTCAAATCCATTAAAGAAAAAATCGTATTACGAATATTTAAATATTTACGTCTTTCGTTTAAATCTTCAGCTGTAATTAAAATTTGTGAACTTTGTATTTTGAGTTTAGCAAATGCCTTTTGCCATTGTTGTGATAATTGAATTTGACCGATAGAGGCGGCAGCTTGCTTTTCATGCAAATTGGTTAATTTCTTTTTTGACAGAATATTTCTTCCCAAAGCGATAGCCCCAGAAGAAACAATAATAATTTTAGAGCCTTTTTTTTGAAGTTTTTGGACATCATCTACAAGTGTGGCCAGCCATTTTTTTCTCAGGGTGTGTTTTTCATTCACTAGAATATTAGAGCCTACCTTGATAACAATGACTTTGGATTTTTTTGCGAGATCAGTAAATTTTTTATTCATCTTGCAGGTATTCTAAGCATAAATTTGTTAATTGATCGAGCTGATATCCCGTAGCAGCTGATATTAAAAGAACCTTTTGGTCTAGTTTGTTTTCAAATTCTTGTTGAATTTTGGCAACTTCTTCTTTTTCCATAATTTCAATTTTATTGAGAGCAATAATCTCTTTTTTATTCTCTATTTGAGCTCCATAGTTAACTAATTCTTTACGAATAATTTGATAGTTTTCAAAAGGCTTATCTTCCGTTGTATCGATAACATGTATTAAAATCTTACACCGTTCTATATGGGAGAGAAAGTCATGACCAAGTCCCTTACCATCACTTGCTTTTTCAATCAGACCTGGGATATCAGCTAGCACAAATTCTAAATCCTCTTTTTGCACCATGCCAATATGGGGATGAAGTGTAGTAAAAGCATAATCAGCAACCTTTGATTTGGCATTAGTAACAAAATTTAAAATAGACGACTTACCTGCATTTGGCATCCCTACAAGCCCTACATCTGCTAAAATTTTTAATTTTAATCGGACAGTAGCTGCCTGCCCTTTTTCCCCTTGTTGAAATTTGCGAGGCGCTCTGTTGGTAGAACTTTTAAAGTGAGCATTTCCTTTTCCTCCTTGGCCCCCTCGAAGAAAATAGTATGTTTCATTTTCTTCCATGATTTCGTACAGTTTAATACTCATATCTTCGTTATAAATTTCTGTACCACAAGGAATGTCTAAAATAAGATCTTTACCACTAGACCCTGTTTTTAATTGACCCGCACCGCCCATTCCATTGGGAGCATTATGATGTTGATTGAAGCGATAGCGCTGTAAGGTGTTCATCCCTTTGTTGCCTCGAAAGATAACATCGCCACCTTTTCCTCCATTGCCTCCATTAGGCCCACCGTATTCAATAAATTTTTCTCGGCGAAAACTTAAGGCGCCATGACCGCCGTTGCCAGATTTAATATATATTTTTGCTTTATCAATAAATGCCATAACAGTTTAATTTGAAAAGGGTTTTAGGAAATTTAGTTAACGCAAACAAACTGTCTGTTACGAGATTTTTTGAACAGAACTTTGCCTTCGACTAAGGAGAAAAGAGTGTGATCTTTTCCAATTCCAACATTGTCGCCCGGGTAAAACTTTGTACCACGCTGACGAACAATAATGTTTCCAGGAATTACGTGCTCTCCACCAAACTTTTTAACTCCAAGCCTTCTACCAGCCGAGTCTCTTCCGTTTTTGGAACTTCCACCTGCTTTTTTTGTTGCCATAGTTCTACTCTTTTACCTCAGTTGTTTCTTTTTTCACAGTCTTTTTTTCTTCAGCTTTAGCAGGAGCTTTTTTTACTGCCACTTTCTTTGGAGTATCAGCTTTTGCCTCAACTTTTTTTGGTGCTTCAGCTTTAGCGGGTGCTTTTTTTGCAGGCTCTTTAAAGCTTTCTTCACCTATAGAAGATTTTATCGATAAGACTTTTAATATAGAAATGTATTGACGATGACCCTTAGTTCTTTGAAAGTGTTTTCTTCTGTTCTTTCTAAAAACTCGAATTTTATCATCGCGAGTTTGATAAAGTAGTTTTGCAGAAACTTCTGCTCCCTGAACTGCAGGAGAGCCAAGTTCAAATTTATCGCCATTTCCAACAGCAACGATGTCCTTAAAAGAAATAGTATCTCCTACATTTCCTTCAATTTTATCCATTTTAAGAGTATCACCTGGTGATACTTTAAACTGTTTTCCGACTGATTTTAAAACTGCATACATAATGAGGTGCACAATATATATAGGTCTTTCTTTATGTCAATAGTCAAAAAATCAATAAAATCAGTAATTAGATTATGGTGAAGGATGGTCTAATTTACTTTGCACCCATTACAATCAATATAAAACTCTAAGTTAAAACGACTTATTTTTAGCCGATTTTTTTTGGCTAAGGCGCCAACATCTTCAAATAGATTGTTGTGTTTTATTTCTTTAACATCACCACATCTGTTGCAAATTGTAAAAGCAGTATTACTAGAGCAATGTGAGTTATTACAAGCAATAAATGAGTTTTGACTTTCAATTTTATGAATTTTCCCCAATTCGACTAATTTATCTAAGGCCCTATATATTTGAAGGGGGGATTTCAGACCTTCTCTCTTTAGGCTCTCTAAAATAGAATATGCTTTTAATGGCTCACCAGCATTTTGTAATAAGTTAAATACAATTTTTTGGTTCTTGGTTAAATCCTCATTTATACTTTTTTTATTTATCATTTTTGAGTCGACCATTATTTATCTGATAATTCTATTTCTTTTTTTTGGATAAGCAATTTCTTCCAAGGGAAAAGAGTTACTACAAAAACTCCTAAAGCTATACTTAATATTGTTGGACCCGTGGATGTATTCCATGTAATTGAAGATACTAACCCAAGTACAACAGAGATAAGGCCAATTATACTTGCAATGATAGCCATTTGAATTGGAGTTGAAGAAAGATTTCTAGAAGCAGAGGCGGGTAAAATTAGAAGACCTGTAATTAATAAAATTCCGACAATCTTTATTGATATGGCAATCACCGCAGCAATTAATAATGTGAATATTGTATTTGCCAATTCAGGGTTTAATCCTTCAGCTTTAGCCAAATCTAAATTGACAGTTCCAGCAAATAAAGGTTTCCATATCATGATTAAAATAACTAAGACAATTATTCCGCCAATCCATATAATCAAAATATCTTGAATATTAACGGAGAGAATATCTCCAAAAAGAAGTCCCATTAGGTCAATTCTAATAAAGGTTAGAAGTCCTAAAAGTACCAGTCCTATTGCAAGAACGGAATGAGCCAAAAGACCTAATAGGGCGTCATTAGGTAAGTAAGTTTTTTTTTGTAAATACAATAGCGTCAAGGATATTATTCCTGAGATCAAAAACACAGAAATTATAAGATTAAAATTTAGAGCATATGCAAGCACAACACCCAATAAGGCTGAGTGAGCAAGGGTATCACCAAAATAGGATAGTCTTCTCCAAACAATAAAACAGCCTAGAGGTCCTGTAATTATGGCTAATCCAATGCCAGCAATAAAGGCTCTAAATAAAAAATCATCAAACATTGTTCAAATTAATGCGTGTGATCAACGCTTCCATCCGGTAAATGTTTATGATCATGTTCATGCTGATAAATAGCAAGTGTTGGGTCAATATTTTTACCAAATAACTTGATATATTCAGGTTCTTTTACAATAGACTTTGGCGCACCAGAACAGCAGACATGACCATTTAAACAAATGACATGATCTGTTTGAGACATTACGACATGTAGATTATGAGAAATTAAGAGAATGCCACAATTAATTTTTTTAACAATTTCTTGAATGGTTTTATAAAGAGCAATTTCACCAGGATAATCAACTCCCTGTACGGGCTCATCTAAAACAAGAAAATCTGGATTTTTTACTATAGCTCTTGCCATGAGCAATCTTTGAAATTCTCCACCTGATAAATTTCTAACATCTCTGTAAATTAAATTTGGGATACCTGTTATAGTAAGAGCTTCAGAAATTTCATCGATTTCATATTTTTTGGTAAGGTTCATAAAGTCAATTGCTCTTAATGGGAGTGACCAATCAATTGATATTTTTTGAGGCACATAAGAAATTTTAATATTGCTTCCTATTGAATTTGTTCCTTCATCTGGCTTTAAAATCCCTAATGCTATTTTTGCTGTAGTTGATTTTCCAGATCCATTGGGACCAATTAAAGTTACAATTTGCCCTTTGTTTACTTTTAAGGAGACACCGCGCACTAACCATTTATTATTTCTGGTTACCCCACAGTTATTTAATTCGATTAAAGAATTTTGCATAATTAGATATTGACTAATAATTTTTGTTATAATATTACATTATGTAATAATATAACAATATAGACAGGTAATTAACATGAATTTTTTTCAAAAAGCAATATTTTTCGGGATCACCTCCCTTTTTCTGAGCCTATCAGCGAAGGCTGATATTAAAGTTGTTACAACTATCAAGCCTCTGCACTCACTTATCTCAAAAGTAATGGATGGAGTTGGAGAACCTTCGCTTATCATTGAAGGCACAAATAACCCTCACACTTTTGTATTTAAACCATCTCATGCACAAATGTTAGAAGAAGCTGATATTGTTTTTTGGGTAGGAGAAGACCTAGAGGCGTTTTTGGAAAAACCCCTGAATTCATTAGCTAAAAATGCTACAAAAGTTTCTTTCATGGAATTAACCTCTATTGAAAAGCTTAAATTTAGAGAAGAAAACATCTTTGATGATCACGATGGCCATGAAGATAAACATGAAGGCCATGATGATCACGACGATCATGACGGACACAAGGATGATGACCATGATGATCACGAAGATCACGATGGCCATGAAGATAAACATGAAGGCCATGAACACCTTCATGGGGAATTTGATGCTCATATATGGTTAGACCCAGCTAATGCTAAGGCAATGGTTTTAGAGGTTTCTCACGAATTATCAGAATTAGATCCTGATAACAAAAACCCATATGAGAAGAATGCTGCTAAAGTTATTAATTCATTAGATGACTTAATAAATGAGGTAGATAGTTCAATTTCTAAAGATGTAAGCTATGTAGTTTTTCATGATGCATATCAATATTTTGAAAATAGATTTGGAGTTTCATCAGCAGGAGCTTTAACTTTGAATCCTGATGTTTTGCCTGGTGCAAAACAAATAGTAGATATCCAAGATATTATTCAAGATAAAAAGATAAAGTGTATTTTTTCAGAACCACAATATAACCCAAAAATAATAGAAACACTTGCAAATGATATGAATATATCAACTGGTGTAATAGATCCTTTGGGGGCATACCTTGAAAAAGGTTCAGAAATGTATAATGAATTAATTTTAAATATCGCCAACTCATTAAAAAAATGTAGTTAGACTATTTTGAAATTGATTTCATAAAACTTTGTATTTTTTGAATTTTCAAATGTAAAAAAAAAGGCAGTTTACAAAATTTGTTTAAAAGATTTCATACTAAGTATGAATTCTAAAAAAAGTAAAGTTTGTAATAAAAAATTTATAAGGATTATTGAAGACTATTATTATCCAATATCTTTTATTGATAGGGTAAATTTTATGTATCATTTAAATTCTTATAAAAAAAAAGAAATTTTAAATAAATCAAATTTGAAAATTACATCTTTCAAATCTTGATGATATTTATAAGTATGAGTTTATTGGAACCTATTTCAGATTAGTTGGGCTAATTTGACCTCACCTGACACATTGAATAGAATTGATAAATCAAGGTTTTTAACCTAAGTTATGCCCATGAACCTTTTAGATGCCAGTAAACCTGAAATTGATTCCTTATTGCAAGAATGTGGTTGGAGGCAAACAAAACAAAGGATTATTTTATTAAAATCTATTTTCGATGGCAAAGACAAACATTTTTCTATTAATCAAATAAACGAAACCCTTAAAGATAATAGAAGTTATTTCTCATTAACTACTCTATATGAAAATTTGAATACGTTAGTTGATAAAGGTTTTCTAAAGCAAATTACTGTAGATAAGCAGTCTTTTTATGACACTAATACAACTGATCATGTTCATGTGTTTAACCAAGAAGAAAACAGAATTTATGACTATAAAGATTATAAAGAACTTCACCAAGATTTGCCGATCCCGGCTTGCCTGGCGTTATTAGAAGAGTACTCTCTCGTTATAAATATTAAAAAAAAGAAGTAATCTCTTTTCTATAATTAATTTCAAAAAACTCCTTAAATTATTCAATATAAGTATCAATTTTTTTTGTTATTTTAATATCTAATTTTTTCTTTAATTAATTCATTATGATAAAAATTCTTAAATTTCCTTTAAAATTATCACTTCTAATAATTTTGAATTTCACTGTATTTAATTCTTTAAAAGCTAATGAATTAAAGATTTATTCTGAAAGACAGCCTCTATTAATTGAACCCCTATTAAAAGAATTTGAAAAAGATACTGGCATCAAAGTTGAGTGGATTTATTCTAAGAAGGGACTGGTGCAAAAAATAATTTTAGAAAAAAGCAACCCTGTTGCTGATATTTTTCTCTCTTCAGATATTTCTCGATTAATTGATATCTCAGAGGCAGGAGCGAGTGTCAAGATACAACCTCTAGCTACTGTCCCAACTAATCTACAAAGTGATTACTGGGCTGGCTTGACACAAAGAGCACGAATTATTTATGTAAATAAAGATTTGAATATCAAAAATATTAACTACGAGGACTTAGCACATGAAGACTATAAGGGAAAAATTTGTGTAAGATCAGGCTTCCATCCTTATAATATCTCGTTATTCGCATCTTTAATGGCACATCATAGTGAAGAATGGCTTGAAACTTACCTAACTGATTTAAAAGCAAACCTTGCTAGAAAACCTCAAGGCAATGATAGAGACCAAGTAAAAGCTATCTATGCTGGTGTTTGTGATTATAGCATAGGAAATCATTATTATTTTTTTAAGATGCAGGATAATGATGATCAAAAAGTGTGGTTAGATAAGGCTACCGTAGTTTTCCCCAACCAAGAAAATAGAGGAACGCATGTAAATATTTCAGGCATAGCTATTCTAAACGCAAAAAATTATGAACTGGCAGAAAAATTAGTACAGTTCTTAGCAGGAAAAAAAGCTCAATCAATTTATGCTAATGATAATAATGAATTTCCTGTCAGTCCGGAGGTTTCTTTATCTGAGAAAGTAAAAAAATTGGCTGATAATACAAAATTTGACTCTCTAGATTTAGAAAAATTAGCTTCTAACAGGAAAGCGGTTATTAATTTATTAAACAAAATTAATTTTGACGAATAGATAATATTTTAGGATGGTCCCTTAATAGACCCGCCTCCCTCCAAGGTTAGAGGGAGTTTTTTACTCTGTATTGCTGTAACTGGAGTGCCAGTTTTTCAAAATTAAATAACTAATAAGACGAATAGTATTAAATAACATTATTCCTGTAAGAGAGATCAAAACTACAGAGGCAAACATTTTAGGTATCTCTAATTGATACCCTGCCTCTATTATTCGATAAGCTAGGCCACTATGACCAGAAATAGGCCCAATCACAAATTCTCCAACAATCGCACCTATTAATGCTAAGCCAGTGCTAATTTTTAAACCTGACAGAAAATAAGGAAGGGCGTTAGGTAAAACCACATAGCGTAATAATTGATACTTGTTAGCTCGATATAGCTTCATTAAATCAAGATGGTTTTTTTCTGTGCTCTTGAGTCCTGCAATTGTATTGGTAAGAAGAGGGAAAAAAGCTACTAAAAACGCGCAGATTAAGGTTGCCATCTGTGAACTATCTACCCAAATAGATACTAAAGGGGCAATCGCAATGATCGGTGTGACTTGTAGTACAACTGTTACCGGCATCATGGAACGCTCAATAAATTTAGAGAAGTAAAAAACGATTGCTAAACAAAGACTGATAATGACAGACGCCATTAGAGCAATCAAAGTAACTTTAATCGTAATCCATAAAGATCCCATTAAAGAAACAAAGTCAGACTGGATAGACTCAAAAATCATGGATGGAGGGGGAAGTAAATACCACTTTAAATTTAGAGTATGAAAGAGAACTTCCCATAACACAAATAAGCCAAGGATGACTAAGAAGGAGTGTGCTTTAGGCATGTTGCGCTCGCTGCAGAGAGTCGGAGACGACTTTTGCTTGTTCAAAAAATTCTGGAGTAAATCGATAGTCTTCATTTTTATCGATACCAGAAAAATCAAATTCTTCGAAGACTTTTCCGGGATGGGATTGCATAACATAAATACGATCGCTTAAGTAAACAGACTCATAAATTGAGTGGGTTACATAAATTACAGTTAAATTCTTTTCTTTTTTAATTTTTAAAATTTCTTGGCTTAATTCAAATCGTCTGGTTTCATCAAGCGCACTAAAAGGTTCATCCATTAATAAGACTTTGGGTTGTGTGACAAGAGCTCGGGCGATAGAGACGCGCATGCTCATTCCACCTGAGAGTTGTTTGGGATAGTAGCCCTCAAATCCCTTGAGTCCCACAAGGTTGATAATTTCATAAATTTTTTCATCAGCGCTATAGCTATCTTCCTTGACTATCTTTAATGGGAGTTTGATGTTTTCATAAACATTCATCCAAGGTAGTAGGTTGGGCTCTTGAAAAACATAACTCAGGTTAGCTGGATTTTCTGGAGAGTTTTGAAAATTCGATGTAGGCCAGCTTATTTTTCCAGCAGTGGGCTTAACTAGGCCACACATCATCTTTAACAAAGAGGTTTTCCCGCAACCGGATGGCCCAACTATAGACAGAAAGTCTTTTTGAAAAACCTCTAAGTTAATATTTTCTAGAGCGTTTTGATCGGATCCGGCAAATTGCTTACAAACCCTATCAAGTACCGCTAATAAACGCGACTGACCGTCGGCCAATTTAGACTGGCGATCAACATCTGATAAAACTCGCAAACTCATAGCGAGCCCATTTTAGTTAGAAAATTCTAAAGTGTAAGCTTTTTCATGGTCAAATTCTGACTCATAAATGCCCAATTCAAGGGACATTTCGTAGAATTCTGCCCAACGATCAGCACTCATGGAGCCAATTTTTTGATTGTCACCCGTCACAATATTGTACTCGATCATCTTTTCGCGAGCATATGCTAGCTTCTCTGATGGCATATCAGGGTTGAGTTGTTGAATTAAATCAAAAGCAGGCTGAGGATCACTTGCAAGGTAGTCTTGCCATCCAAGCCTTGAGGCAGCAATGAATCTGTTGATGAGATCAGGATTGTCTTCAATCAGCCTATTGGATACCTCAATAGTATTGGCATAGGCACTAAAGCCATGATCAGCTAAGAGATGAACGACAGGTTCAAAGCCAGCTACCTTTTTGATCGCAAAGGGTTCACTGGAAAGATAGCCCTGCTGTACCGATTGAGGATCATCAATAAACGGTTGGGAATTGAAATTATAACTTTTGAGTTGGTCGTCAGAAAGATCATATTTATTTTTGATAAAGCCCCAAAATGATAATCGGCCAAAATTTGACAAGAAAATTGTTTTTCCTTGAAAGTCTGAAGGGTGATCAATACCTACATTTGGATGAGACATCAAGACTTGAGGTGTTTTTTGAAAAAAAGCAGCAACGGCTGTAAAGGGTAAATCTTGTTTGGCATAATTTAAAGCACCAGCACTTCCACCAATATTAAATTCTACTTGGTCAGCCATTAGCATTGCTTTGGTGTTGACTGAAGGGCCACCTGGAATAATTTCTACTTCAATATTTTGATCACTATAATAACCTTTAGCGATCGCTTGGAAGAATCCACCATGCTCACCTTGGGGAACCCAATCAAGTGAGAGTTTAACGTTATCAAAAGCCCATAGATTAGCAGTCGCAAACCATGAGAAAAGTACAACAATAATTTTTATCATACGAAAATTTAACTTCTTTTTTATAAGAATAGCACTAGTTAATTTTGTAGCCGTGACAAAATTAGCAGGTCTTTTCCATTCAAAAAGACCTGCTAGATTATTTATGTTAGTGAGCATTGAGATCAAAACGATCAGCATTCATGACTTTGGTCCAAGCAGCCACGAAATCTGCAACGAATTTTTCTTGATTATCGTCTTGGGCGTAGACCTCTGCGTACGAGCGAAGAATAGAATTTGATCCAAAAACAAGATCAACGGACGTTGCTGTCCATTTCACATTTCCACTGGCTCGATCGATGATTTCATAATGACCATTGGAGGGTTTCCATTTATTGGCCATATCTAATAGGTTTATGAAGAAATCATTGGTCAGTGAACCTACGTTATCAGTAAATACGCCGTTTTGACTGTTGCCATGATTCACCCCTAGTGCTCTCATCCCACCAATTAATACGGTCATCTCAACACCGGTTAACCCCATGAGTTGAGCGCGATCGAGGAGCATCTCTTCGCCACTGACGGTATAGTTTTCTTTTTGCCAGTTTCGAAACCCATCATGAATAGGTTCTAGCTGGGAGAAAGAGTCTCCATCTGTCATCTCGGCAGTTGCATCTCCGCGTCCAGGGCTAAACGGAACTTTGGCCGATGAACCCGCAGCTGTAATCGCCATCTCTAATCCCACGTTACCAGCAAGGACGATAGTATCAGCAATACTTGCACCCGCTTCTGCAGCAAGAGGTTCGAGAATACCAAGCACCTTTGCTAAGCGTTCGGGCTCATTGCCTGCCCAATCTTTTTGAGGTGCGAGTCGTAGACGGGCACCG
>Ga0222719_10005463_pt1 | contig 10938 bp, 13 predicted proteins | sample C33_34DmetaG_FD_165039 | JGI IMG/M metagenome (GOLD analysis project Ga0222719, IMG submission 165039) | Estuarine water microbial communities from San Francisco Bay, California, United States - C33_34D | ecosystem: Environmental > Aquatic > Marine > Unclassified | place: USA: California...
CCTGGAAATGTTCCAGTTGGTGTCAGCACTCATCTTGTTCTTGCTCTTCCTTTGGTTGGTAGTAGTGCTGAGGTAAGTAATCAGATTAATAGTGGAAGTACTACAAAGACAATCACTACAAATGGAGGAGCTGCTGCTTCAAGTTCTCAAAGCAATTTCTATGGTGGAAGTTATGTCTTTGATGGTAGTGGTGACTACTTAAGTACTCCTGATGGTACTGATTTTGAATTAGGATCTGGAGATTTTACTGTTGAAGCTTGGTTCCGTGCAACAGCAGTTCCTGGAAGTGGTGGTGATACGATTGTTGGACAAAGTGGAAGTAACACTAATAATAGAGGATGGCAATTAACTATCAGAGATACTGCAAATTCTGTCACAAATCCTCTTAAATTTTTATATTCTACAAATGGAACTGCTTGGGCAAATTCATCTGGTAGTGATGGAGTTTCAACCACTACAATTTTTACGGCTAGATGGTATCACGGTGCCGTAACTAGAAGTGGAACCACATGGTATTTGTTCGTCAATGGGGTGTTAGAAAATACTTGGACAGACTCGAATTCTATTTTCAATACTACTGCAAACTTGGAGATTGGTTCAACTTCTGCTTTGAGCGAAGCTTTTGCTGGAAACATTCAAGATGTTCGTGTCTACAAAGGAGTAGCAAAATACACCAGTGACTTTATCCCAGCATCAACAGATCCTGATATTCTCCCAGACACTCCATCAGGTGTTGCTGGTGGATCTGCACTCGCAACTCTTTCAGAATCCACCACTGAAGGTTCTGTTTATTTTGATGGTAGTGGTGATTATTTGAGTCTTGCTAATGATACTGACTTTGATGTTGCTGCTGGCGACTTTACTGCTGAAGGATATTTCTACTTCACAAATCAATCTTCAACTGGAACCTGCTTCTTTGGAAAATGGGCAGACTCTCCAGGAAGAAACTATGCTCTTGTTTATATCAAATCTGGCAACCAGTATAGATTCTCCTGGTCTTCTACTGGATCAAATGAAACCTTATACACTTCTTCAGGTGCATATCCAGGAGATGTGAACAGATGGGTTCACCTTGCAGTGGTGAGAAATTCAACCACCCTTAAGGTTTATAGAGACGGTGAGGAGATTATCAGTGCCAGCATTGGTAGTGGTACCATCTATAACAGCTCAACTTCCTTTATGGTAGGAAGATTTGAAAGTAATACAAACTATGATTATAGTGGATGGATATCTAATTTCAGATTTGTCAAGGGAACTGCAGTTTACACATCAGAATTTACACCACCACAATCTCCTCTTACAAACATAACCAACACAAAACTTCTGTGTTGTAAGAACTCATCTTCTGCAACTGACTCTGTTGTAACTCCTGGAACCATCACAGCAAATGGAACACCAAGAGGAGATAAGTTCAGACCATTCCTGAAAGAAAACATCAATGCAGTAAGAGGACAAGAGAGTGGTTGGTGTACGTTGAATCCGCTGGATAAAAAAGCTTCGTTTAGTTATGCATATGAAGACGGCAACTTAGTTCACAATATGAACTCTGGGGGCAGCGGAAACTTTACTACTTCAGCCGGTTCAATTTCCGTGTCTACTGGCAAATGGTATTGGGAAGTAACAATGGAGTATTTTGCTGCATTAGGTGTTCTCAATAGCACTGTTAGTCTAGAAACTAATGGGGGAATTTTCTGGAATAATTCCGCCGGATATGTTTATTATGGAGGTACTGGCGTAAAAATTAACAATGGAACGCAGACTGCCTATGGCAACACTTTTGGAAGTGGTGACACCATAGGAATTGCCTTTGATGCAGATGCTGGCAAAATATGGTTCGCCAAAAATAATACTTGGCAAGCTTCCGGTGATCCTGTTGCGGGAACCAATGCTGCTTTTACAAGTATTCCCACTGGCTCTTATCGACCAGCGCATGGCATCTATCGAGACGCAAGTACGCGCAAGGCCACCTTCAACTTCGGTCAGAAGCCCTTCAGGTATGCTCCCCCAGAAGGCTTCAAGACACTCTGCCTTGCAAACCTCCCCCGTCCCACAGAGGCAGCAGTAAGACCTGATAATTATGTGGGTATTGTTACTTATACTGGCAGTGGATCTGCTAGGGATATTAATATTGGGTTTGAACCAGGGCTTGTTTGGATTAAGAATAGAGATGTTACAGACCATTACGCTCTGTTTGATTCTATCAGGGGTCCTCTTCAATACGTCTCTAGTAATAGAACTAATGCATCAGCAGAATTAGCTAATACCCTAACATCCTTCAAAGATGATGGATTTACTCTTGGTTCTGCAAATCTTATCAACTATTCTGGTCAGAATTACGTTGCCTGGACTTGGAAAGCAGGTGGTGCCGCAGTATCAAACACTGATGGTAATGTGACCAGTACGATAAGTGTCAATACAGAAGCTGGTTTTTCAGTTGTGTCTTATGCCTCATCTACAACTACTAAACCCTTGAATGTGGGTCACGGTTTGGGCAAAAAACCAGAATTTATTCTGACAAAGAACAGGGATCTGGACGCATCTTGGGGTGGATATCACTCTTCCACAGGCGCTACCAAGAGTATGTTTATCAATACCACTGGATCGGGCACTGTAAGTATTGACTACTGGAACAATACAGAACCAACTGATTCTGTTTTCACTGTTTATGACAGCAACAGCACGCACTCCTACGGAACGACTAACGGTTTTATCGCATATTGTTGGACCTCCATCGAAGGCTACAGCAAGTTCGGCAGCTACACTGCTAATGGTAATGCTGATGGGCCATTTATATATTGTGGATTTAGGCCCTCACTGGTTTGGTTGAAGAAAACAACTTCTACTAGTAATTGGTTTGCATATGACACATCACGCAACCCTTACAATGCTCTTGGCAATAAACTATATCTTGAAAATAGTATAAATGAAAATGGTGAAGATGGTGGTTCAACCACATCTAACATCATTGACGCTCTGAGTAATGGATTCAAATTGCGAAGTGCTAATGGAACAAACAATTCAGGAACTTATTTGTTCTGTGCCTGGGCAGAAGCACCAACCAACAACCTCTTCGGAGGACAAGCAAATGCGAGGTAACCATTATGGCATTTAACATCCAAAGAACCAGAAGAATTCAGGGAACTGAAATCACAGCATATTTTGTCTCCAAACTGAAGTGGACAACTAAGTTTGATGAGAGAAAAGTGTTCAGCACACAAGCATCAGCGACTCGTGCTCTCAATCAAGAGGATTGTCCTGGTGGAGTTGTGGTCTCTGAATAATAAATAACTAAAAGCAAACGCCGAGTGGAAGCACGAAGATGGCAATTCAGATTTCTGGATCAACTGTTATTGATAACAGTAAAAATGTAATTGTTGGATCAGGAGCAAGTGTAACAACTGCTAAGAGTTTCATCAAAGATGGTGCTATTGGTTTGGGAACCATTGGTACATCTGAGAGAAATGGTCTCACGACTGCAACTGGAACGCTCATCTATAACATCGACGAAACAAGAGTTCAAGTTTGGGATGGATCAGCATGGGTTGATGGTTTCATTACCCTGCAACAACTTGAAGCAACTGGCGGAACCATTGATGATGTAACAAGACCTGGTTACAGAGTTCATACCTTCACAGGTGATGACACCTTTACTGTCACATCTAACCCACCAGGTACTCCTGGATCGATTGAACTGTTTATGATTGGTGGTGGCGGTAATGGTGGTGGAGACCGTGGAGGCGGTGGTGGCGCTGGCGGTGTTTATTTCAATAACGAGTATGCATTTACAGGAACATCACCAGTTTCAGTAACTATTGGTTCAGGTGGAGATCCTGGAGGAGCTACTTCTTTCGGTCCTACTTCTATTGGTGGAGGAGGAAGAGCAGGATATAGAAACAGTAGAACTGGTGCACCAGGTGTATCAGGTGGTGGAGCAGGGGCTGCTGATAGTGGTGGTGCTTCTGGTGCTGCTGGAACAGGTGATCCTGGTGGAACTGGTGATAGTGTATCACCTGCAAATGGATGGGGTAATAATGGTGGAAATGGATTCAACCAAACTAACGGCGCTGGAGGCGGCGGAGGTGGAGGTGCTGCAGGAAATGGAAATAATGGTGGACCTGGATCTGGAGGATCAGGTGGTGGTGGTCTAACCTACACCATTGATGGTGGATCTACTGCAAGAGCAGGTGGTGGAGGTGGTGGAGGGTTCTCTAACCCTGGACCAGCATCCGCTGGAGGTGGTGCAGGAACTAGATACCAAGGTTATGGTGGAGCTGCTGGTACTCCTGGAACTGGTGGTGGTGGAGGAGGATCCACAGGTGGATCTGGAATTCTCATCGTTGCTTATCCATACAACCCTGCTTAAGGAGAATTCATAATGGCAATTCAGATTTCTGGATCAACTGTTATTGATAACAGCAAAAACGTAACCGTTGGTGCTTCAGCATCCATCACTGCTGGACAAAGTTTTATCGCTGATGGTTACATTGGTATTGGTACCACAAATACCACAGGAAGAGATGCTGGTGTGGGGACTGCCACTGGCCAGATGATCTACAACACGACTGATAAACAAATTCAAATTTGGGATGGAGAGGAGTGGAAAGGTGGATTTACAAGTCCACTTTCAGTTACAGGTGGAACCAAAGATACAACATCAAGAACAGATTATGTTGTACACACTTTCTCTGGTACAGACACCCTAACACTTGCAAATGGTCCTGGTGGTCCATACACATTTGAATATGTGATTGTGGCAGGTGGTGCTGGAGGCGCTGGTGGATCACCCCCAGCTCACGAAGTTGGTGGAGGCGGAGCTGGTGGTATGCTTCAATCCACATCATATGAAATTGCCAATGGATCTTACAGTGTGGAAGTTGGATCAGGAGGCAATGGTGGTCCATCTGGATCTGACGGTGGTTATGGAACAGTAAGTCGTTTGGACACTTTATATGCCTCTGGTGGTGGAGGTGGTGGTGCTGCCAGAAGATCTGGTCGTCCTGGTGGATCTGGTGGCGGTGGATCAGGAATTGGTGGTGGTCCTGGCACAGGCAATCAATGGTCACCCGATGCTCCTGGTTTCCCTGGTCCTGCTCCTGGTCAAGGTAATAATGGAGGACGTAATAGCAACAGCCCTGGATCTCATGGTGGTGGTGGCGGAGGCGCTGGTGGTGCTGGTGCCAATGCTGGTCCTGGTCCTGGTAATGGTGGATCTGCTGTTGCCAACAGCATCACTGGATCATCCCTCAACTATGCTGGTGGAGGCGGAGGAGGAAACGGTGGTTCGCCTTCTCCAAGTCCTGGCGGTGGACAGGGAGGCCAAGGAGGAAATGGTGGTAATTCCACTGGTGGTGCTGGAACAGCTGGAACGGTAATTATTGCTTATCCTACGAGTATCTTATAATCATGGCAAATTTCGCAGAACTCAACGACAATAACGTTGTAACCAGGATTCTTCATGTCAACAATAAAGACATGATGACAAGACAAGCAGTTGAGCAAGAATCAATGGGAATTGACTTGTTGGAGAGAGTTACGGGACACAGAAATTGGAAACAGTGTTCGGTTAACACTCGTTTTAATGTTCATGAATTGGGTGGAACTCCTCTTCGTGGCAATTACCCAGGTCCTGGGTGGATTTACAACCCTGAGCACGACATTTTCCACCAACCACAACCATATGATTCTTGGACTCTGAATACAACAACAGGCAAGTGGATCTGTCCAGCAGGAGACATTCCCGAGATAAGTGACGATGATTATGGTTTGAAAGAATACATTTGGGATGAAGATAACACCCAGTGGGTTCTTAGGGATATCTAAATACATTCAGTAAACGCCGAGTAGAAATACGAAGATGGCACATTTTGCTAAAATCGGAATCGACAACAAAGTCCTCTCTGTTTCTGTGGTTGATAATATCAACTGTGTGACCATAGGTGGTATTGAGAAGGAATCAATTGGTGTCGAATTTCTCAAGAATGTTCACGGTCATGAGTCCTGGGTCCAATGCTCTTATTGGGCAAAGGAAGGTATTCGTTATGAAGAGGACCCCGTAGAGGGAATTCGCCCGACAAGTACTGCTGCATTTCGTGGAAATTTCCCCTCAGCAGGATGGTATTGGGACTCTACAAATGAGATCTTTTATCCACCAAGACCATTGGATAAGGATGGAGAATCTTGCGGATCCTGGACTCTGAACACTACAACTGGCGTGTGGTCTGCACCTCTAACAGAACCAGAACTCACAGAATCTCAACTCAATAATGGTGAAGTCAACGTGTGGGATGAATCAGCATATCAAGCAGACAACACTACTGGTTGGACGACGATTGTTGAGTAAACCAATTTGTATTATATGTTGAATCCCCCAGTCCATACTCTCCCAGGGGGATAATGTTGAACGCTAAAGAATATCTATCTTTATCACTATTGTGTTGCCCAATTCTGTGATAGAGATAACTTGGGAAAAGTATGAGAGCACCTCTCTTTGGTCTAATTTCCCATATCTCAGCATTGAAAACATTCCACTCCTTTGGGACCATATAAAAGTCTGTTAGACTTTCAATTGGACTGGAAAATTCAATGCTTCCACAATCTTCATTGTCATCATAGTCACCAAAGTAGAGAACACCACTCCAGTAACTGTTTTTATGGCAATGTGGTTGGCACAGAGTTCCCTTTGTTGCCTTAGTGAACCATGAAGTTGAGATACCAAAATTACATTCATGTTTCAGAATTCTATGATTAACCTCTGCGAACTTAGACATCAGTGCATTTCCAACATCCAAGTGGTCATGCAAAACATCTTTTCTAAGACTACCTTTTGACCCTCTGTTGTCATAATCAGTATAAGTTTCCCACTCATACTGTTCCACAACAGACGATAATTTGTCTAAGTATTTCTCTTCAACAGTTGTTGTTACCAATGAACTGGAGAACAACAATGTGTGTCTCATCTCAGACATAATTTGAATTAATAAGAATACGATTGGAATGATTCATGGGAGAATGACCTGTGTGATAGTGACTTCCATCAAACACAACCAGTCTATTCTTCTTTGGTGTAATAGTATTCATTATAGTATATTTTTCACTCTCAGTCTTCTCATTATACAAAACTGTGTCTCCATCAGAGTCAGAAACATAGTAAATTGTAGTTATATTCTGTTGATTCAAATCAACATGTGGTTCATGTAATACCTGAATCCCATTTGCCACGGTCATGTCAGCACGAGCCCTTAGTAGGGTTTCAGCACCAATCGTTTTTTGTATCTGAAGAAAAAATGGTCTCATCAAATGTGTAAGAGGACTGTTAGTCCACACCTCATCATAGTAAAACATGTAATTGAATCCATGTTGTAATGGATCAACCTTCTCACATTCTATTGTGTTTGTTCTGAAGTACCAGTCTTGCTGAGGAGATCGGAGTGACATCTCAATTAGATCAGCATATGATGGTGCCAAGAAATTATCAATAATTTGCATGATTAATCCCAGGGTGCTCCATCATCTTTGAAATTTATATTTCCCGCAATCGAAATTCTTGGTTCATCTGATTTATTTTCCTCTACCCAGTGAGTCAATTTCGCGGGAAAGAAGTAAAAAGCGGACTCGACCGGAGCAAATTGATAAGTGTGAGTTGAATTGCACTTCACACCAACATTATAATTTATTCTCAAAAACTTGGCGTCAACAAAAACATGTGGGTTCTCAAAGACAACACATCCACTATCTTTTGGAGCATTGATATACCAGATGAATGAATAATCACTCTCTGGGTGAAGGTGAGGCATGTTATAATCACCTTTGTCATTTACATTCACCCAGGATGAGAGAAGTTCAAAGTCTGGAAGAGCTTTCTGTTGGTGAATGTTGTTGAGAAAGTAATCAATCAGAGGATCATCATCAAATCTTTTAGACTGCCATCCACCGATGTTTGACCTTTTGACACTTTCATTGTTAGACTTCAATTCCATGATTCTTTCCACTGTCCCATCTTGAACGGGAACAGTGCCAGAATAAATAAGAGTCGGAAAAATTGGTATGATGTTCATGATTTATTATGTTGTTCGGTGATCTTCCTTACAGAGTGATAGATAATTTTCTTCCAGAGGAAAAATGGAGGATGATTAATGAACTCTTATCTGGTCCATTCTTTCCTTGGCATTATCAAGGTAATCTAACACACATGGGCAAACCCAGTGAGGTTGGTAACTTTGGATTTAACCATTGGGTTGTAAGAATTGATGAAGACGTTTCTGACTACACACCTCCTAAAGACAACAGATGGGGAGTAAGAGATGTCATCCTCCCAGTCTGTCTGTCAGTTCAAGAAATAATAGGCACAGATTATTTAATTTCTAAAACAAGATGTGATTTGACTGTGTACAATCCATCACTTCACATGCATGAACCTCATGTGGATTTCCAGGATAGAGAACATATTGCTGCAGTTTATTATGTAAATAATAGTGATGGTAACACAATTATATACGACCAACAAGTAGACTTTAGTGGATCTCTCAACCACAATAATCTTACTAAAATGGTAGAGGTTGAACCAGTAGCAAATAGAATCTTGATTTTTGATGGATCTTACATCCACACTGGTCACTCACCCTCCAAACACAACAATCGCATTCTAATCAATTCAGATTATGTTCAAAAAATTATTCAATGATTCTATGATTGGGGTGTATGATGATGCCCTATCAAAGGAAGAGTGCGATAAAGTAATCAATATTTTTGATAATAGTGGTGATAAATTGATTCGTGGAAGAGTCTTTGTAGACAATGACTCAGTTATAGATGAATCTGCAAAAAGTGATATAGAACTTCTTGGAACTCATTTTAGTGATGGTTCTGAAGTATCACACATTATTTTTCATGGATTGATCAAATCATTCAAAAAGTATCAACAAAAGTATGATTTGGGATTAGATAGACTTTGTGAATGGGAAGTGGATCAACACTACAATCTTCAAAAGTATGATGGGGAGAAGGATGGTTATTTCACCTGGCATTGTGAAGCAGGAGGACCAGAAATTCAAGGCAGGATTATGGCATGGATGATTTATTTGAATGATGCTCAGTGTGGAACTGACTTTCTTTATTATTCGCCTATCAAGGCAAAGAGAGGCAGATGTTTGATTTGGCCTGCTGCTTGGACACACACTCACAGAGCAGTTTTACCCAACAAGGGTTTAAAATACTTCGCAACTGGTTGGTTTCACTTTAAGTAGACCACTTTATAAACCTCCACAGACACCTCTAGGAACCCCCTGGAGGTGTTTTATTATGCCTAAAGGACAGGAGACCCTATAAGGACATTATTACCTGTGCTTGACAACCTTTCATAATCTTGATAAGATAGGTTTGTCCAGGTTCATCCAGGGGCCTCTAGAGTATTTTAAGGAGCAAAGCAATGTCTTGTCTCAACTATCAGAAAGTTTGGGAAGTGATGAGTGAACTGGAAGATAAGTTCAACAACATCACCACCATCACAGGACTTGTTGAATTCATTGATGAGGCAGTGGAGAAGAACAATCAGGATGAGATTCGTTCAGGTGTAGATGCACTGAAGTCTTATATGAAAGTGTTTATCTCTGAGTACGACACTGCATCCAAGAGAGCATGGAACAACACTGTAGTTGCTCTCAAACAACACCCACATGAATCAGATTATAGTTATGAAATCAAAAAGCCAACTTACGAAGAAGTCGAAGAGTTCTTCACCAACGTGGATGAAGGAGTGGGTGTTGTATAGAGAACAGATTATCTGTCAGAACTGCAACAAGATTGATAAAAGAGACAATACAAACCAAGATGAGTATTGTCTCGATTGTTACAAAGCACTTTATCCAACTGGCTGGTTTGGTTGTTGGGAAGGAGATTGATGACTGACACCTGGAAGAAGTGGAACATCTATACTTCAATCCATCTCTTTGAGTATTGTGTGTATTCTTGGAGTAATTACATGTGGCCGCACATTCATGGATTTGAAAATGAAGAACGAATGAGAAACTTGTTCTGGCATTATCTAAATTACGGAAATTGTAATACCTACTATGACTGACGAACAACTGAGGAAAAACAAATGAAACTCTTTAAAAGATGTTTTATGCATTGGAGAGAACTAATGTCATATGATGGAACAGATCCTGAATTCGACCTTGAGGATTATGAAAATATTTTTTGGGACTATCTAAATTATTCGTACATTAGACCAGAATGGAATATTAAAAGCAAATGAGCATCCCACATTTCAAATCCCAACATGACTGGGAAGCATTTACCAGTATCTTTGACAGTCAGTGGCACTGTAAGCGAGCACTGCTCAATCGTGTCAAGGATGATATGTTCCCTGGTTATGACTGGCACTCAATCACACCAAAGTCCATTGAGGTGATCAATGACATCGTGAATAATCTCCTGTACGATGTAGATCGTAAGTTCAAAGAGACTCATCAGGACTATAAGACTGAGGAGGATGAGGTGTTCATTCCTTATCGTTCATTCAAGGAGAATGTGTTGGAAGCATTGAACGAAGCGCTCACTCCTTATGAGTTGCAATACAAGAATGAATGTGATACGCTGGCATGTGCGGACCATTTGACCGATGATTGAAGTTACTCAGGAAAGCGACAACAAATTTATTATCTCGTGGGATGAAAACGATCCCACAGAAAAGATCCTCAACGACTGGACGGAAGAGGATTTTATCAATCACATTCAAAATTATTTGGAGAGTTTGACTAATGGAATTTGATGACATGGAACTGATGCAGTTGCAATTCTGCATGAGTCAAACAAAGAAGATGATGAGCATGGGTGGAGAGATTCGTCGTCATGCTTCCATTACTCAGAAGATTGAAGAGGAAATGGAACGACGTAAGAATGATAATGGTTCTTACACCACAGAAAAGGTTATTGCTGATC
>Ga0222719_10005466_pt1 | contig 10937 bp, 3 predicted proteins | sample C33_34DmetaG_FD_165039 | JGI IMG/M metagenome (GOLD analysis project Ga0222719, IMG submission 165039) | Estuarine water microbial communities from San Francisco Bay, California, United States - C33_34D | ecosystem: Environmental > Aquatic > Marine > Unclassified | place: USA: California...
TAATCCGTCAAATGGATCTGGTTCCCAGCCGAGTTCTTCGACTCGCTCTTGATCCATTTTTCCGTTATAGTATAGCCACTTATCTTTCAAGAGTTTTTTCTGTTCAAACTCTATTCGTTTGAGAGAAAGTTTATATGTAGTGAGGAGTTCTAAATACTTAGAATGTAGCAACGGTGTTTGACGAGACGATTCATCAAGCTTACTGTTTTCAATAGTACAATCTTTTGCCCACATCTCGTGGATCTTCTTCAAATCAATCATAATAAAATCCTAGATTATTCAGAATTATTGTTGGATACTTCTTCAGATGGAGGACGTAATCTAACATTGACTATAAAATTACCCGCAACGATCTTTCGCCCTTCGTATACGTCATTTGACCAATGTGGTAAACCTGAAGGAAATATCGCTATATCGCCTCTATGAAACAATATTGGCACATGTGTTGAAGATCCAGTTGTATAATACAAAAGAGTTCCTTCTGGCTCGCAGTCTAAGTAAACACAAAAAGAATAACGACCTAAAAAATCTCCATGATCATGCGGTGCAATAAAACTCTTATCTGAGTATTTAGCATACCAGAAATCAGCGTATTGGATATTAAATTCGTCATCTCTATGAATGCATCGTCTGATAACGTCATGGATCTTATCTTTAATAATCAAATTTTCAACATCACATGACGTATTATTTAAGATATTCCAATCGCTTTTTTCAGCATCTAAAAGATTTCTAACTGATTCAATACTATTAGAGACTTCGATTTGATCATATCGCTTTATCATATTGTCACAATGATCTAATCGTATGCGTGACTTCATGATTCGTGTGATACCACCTACATTGATAAAATCAATGTCGCGTACACCTCTCACCGCACTAATATGTTTTTGTCGTTTCATGGTCATTTCCTTCGTACATAATTATATATTATACCACATTGTGAAGCAAATGTAAACCTTAACTTGGTACCCAATACATTTGTAGTGTACCCATATTAGCTCCACGTCTTCCAGCCTTGAAAGAGGCGTTTACATAACTCGATGATAGTGTAAATTCAGGAGACCTTAACCAATAATAACCTATTTGTGTAGTAGATTGTAGAGTAACTCCAGTATAAAACTGTCCATTGTAGCTTCCAGGTATACCTCTAACTCCAGTACCATTACTTTGCGCATATTGGCCGTATGCAGAGATACTTCCAGTAGTATAGTTCCACCTACCGTATGTAGCAGACGACAGACTATACCATGCATCGACGTCGCTATATAACGCAAATCCATATCCATGCCCAGTACTAGTTTCCCAACCTGTAGAATTAGCAATACCACCAAGAGTTGTAATATTCATATCTGCAATTTGGAATACACCGCGGTCTGCAGTTCCTGTTGAGCTACCTTGGCTATATCTAAATACAATTCTTCCGGTTCGTTCACTTGCACTCATGGAACTTGTATTCCTGCTAAATGATGTCCAACCTTGCCCGCCGTTTGCATTTGTTTTATAGACTCTGTTATTCCATCCATTATAAGTGTTAGCACCAGGAGAAACATAGGTATAACCATTAGCTACATCATAAACTTGACAGACACGTGTAGCATTATAAAAGTCTGTATATATACGAACCCAGTCTCCAATTTGCATATTTGAACTCGTAGCTGGTATAGCTGAACTAATTGCTGAATACGTATAGTTAGTGATCTGTGTATTATTTGTTGTTGTAATCGATGACGGCTGTGAAGCCCCACTAATTCCAGATCCAGCCGCAAATACTGGATCTACCGAAGTATCATTAATCGTTACTGATTTCTGTCGTGTTGAACTATACGTAGCATAGTTTGTATTACTCGTATTGGTCAACCGTGTTACGTCAAATATTACAGTCTGAGATCCTTCAGTAGTAGCGTCAGCCGCTGCTGTAACAGAAAGAGTGGCTGAATTATTACTGACTGTTATATAACCTTCTTCAGATCCATAATTACTAATAGTAGGAGAACTAATATCTGGAGCAGTAGCAGTACCAAGTAATCTCCAATAAACTCTCCAGTTATTTGGAACATTTGTTGTCGTAACAGTGAAAGTTACAGAACTTCCTTCGTTTACACTATTAATATTAGAGGTTACGCTCGAAACTGATGGAGTAAGAGTAGTGTCATTAATGGTTATTTGCCTAGACACACCTTTACCAGTTAAAGTTAAGGTAGTGTATTCTACGCCTTCAGTAACATAATCTGCATTAGCAGTAAAAGTAAATGTTGCTGTTCCACTTCCGGCAGATAACGTCCAATAACCAGAACCATTCGAATAACTAGTAGCTCCAGATGAATAGGTAATGTCACCTGAATTGCTCATCGTAAAGTCGACATTACCTCCAGGATGATTCGAATATGTTAATGTAAGTGTACGACTCGAACCTTCGTTTACATTCGTAGTCCCACTTAAAGAATAAGTCGGTGTTCCAGAGGTATCAGATATCGTAACTTCTTGAGTTAATCCGCCTGCAGTAATAGTAAGAGTCTCATCACCTTCTGAAGTAAAATCATTAATAGCACTAATCGATATTGACGCTTCATTTCCTATGACTGAGAGTGTACCGGTTAACGGTTGATCGATATCACCGGCATCTACACCAGTAATCGTGTAAGGAAACTCATAACCATCAACATATCCTTCTATATCTAATGTGAATGTGACAGTACCACCAGTTTCTGTAATAACATTAGTATCTCTATTAAAAGCTATAATTCTTTGTAAAACCATATTTACATCAGCAGTATCAAATGACGAGAAGATTCCATCAGAAGCTGTACCTATCACTTGAAAATCATAGATACCAAATGCAGTGTCTTTCTTTGATATGGTAATTATATTTTTATTAGTAGTATAGTCGATCGCGCTGTCAACGATATTCGACGGTATAAACGCCCAATCATATATAAAATTCTTGTTATCTGAGTCATCAACAAGAAGTGTAGCTACTGCTGGATTAGCGCTATCAGCATAATAAGACGACGAATCAAATGTGGCTATAGGCGCATCATCAGCTAACTGTGTATTTTTCCAAGCGCCATCAATAAAAATATAGAGTTTGCGATTCTCTTCAATAAATGCTCGAGTACCAGTGAGTGGGTTATTTGGTAATTCATTTAATGTAGAGAAAAAGAGAAGCTTTTTATTAGTAACTATGATTGATGTTTCGGCTGAATCTGCATATTCTGGTTCGAGTGCAGTCAGATACTGACCTTTAACATCACCAGTAGTTCTAATCAAAGATGCGAGTTTACGTGTATAATACATTTCGTATCCTCAATTGATTAGGGGTTTACGCTCAGGATATATATTATAATATTCGTCATTACACGTGCACATCTCGCATTCTCTTTCAACATTAGCTGAACCGCAATGACAATCCTCATCACAGTTTGTGCACTTTGTTTTATTATGTGTTTCTATTTCATATGATTTTGGCATTATGACCTCATCCAAACCCATGTAGTGCCGTATTGTGTACCGGATTGCCATGTGTCATCATAACTTGCGCCTATTGCTGTGTTCCCAGAAGCGGACATACAGCATGCAGATCTGCTATTACTATCGATAGTTCCGCCGTTATTGATTGGCGTAGTTTGATATCTAAGTGTCCATGAAGTTGAACTCGTTCTATCATAAACCATAAATTTAGCATTAGTGCCGTTTTCTGCTACAAACATTCGATCACCGTCGTAATTAAGAGATACTTGATGACCTAAGCCAAAGTTTCGAGTTGGTGTTTCGGCATCTCTTATTGTTGTTCTAAATGTAAAAGTAGTTGCTGCAGTTCTTTCGTAAATGTGAATAGCTCCAGTAGATGTATTACTATTTGTCGGTCCATCGTCAGCCGCAGCACCAAATGCAACCCATTGTCCATCACCAGATATAGCTACACCATTGCCATAACTGCCTTGAGCATCATCAGCCTCAAATCCAGGTATGGCATTATTAGCAGAACCACTAACTCCCCAGCTTCCTAGACAACTCCACGTGGTACCAACTCTTCTATAGATTACATATGGATTACTACCAACTGTTGTAGAACAGGCTACTATATATTCTCCATTATCATCTATTTCAGCCGCACCACCACCTAAGAACCAACTACCAGAGACAGTTGCTCCAGATGTTCCAAGAGTTTGTTGATGTGTGTGAGTACTACCTGATCTTGTCCATACGGCGATCGCACCATAAGTATGACTAGAACCTGAAACTACAGGTCTATGATTCTGCGAACCTAATACAACGTAGCTAGCATCAGGAGTACAAGTGATACATGCACCTAAATAACCGCTAGTAGCAGCAATTCCTATGTGTAAGTTTTGTCGATGAGTGTATTGACTTGAGCCGCTCGATCCTGTACGTTCATATGCAGCCACATATCCGTAACGTGTTGAACCGTCAATTGTTGGTGTTTCTCCTGGATGAGAGATATATACCCAATCACCACCATCAGATATTGCAACATCAGTTAATCTAGCATTTGTGGTAGTTGCATATGATAGAGTACCTATAATTGACCACGATGTACCTTGTCCTGAATTTCTTTCATACACTTGAGCATAACCGTTGGCGGTATAACCATTGATATCTCCAAGCCATGCACCTATCACTAAATATTGGCCATCTCTTGATAACTGTGAATAATACGCATTGGTCTCATTCTGCACGGTACCAACAATGGTCGATCCAATTGACCAAGATCCAGTATTTTTAGGGCCATCATTTACTGATGTAACAGTAACAGAAGTATCTAAGATGGTAACTTCAGCAGAATCAGACACTCCCGAAGCGAGGTCAGTGACTGTAAATGTCATGACTTCACTACCTTCAGTAGTGTTATCATTCGAAATATTGAAAGCTACAGAAGCAGCATTCGAAACAATATCTTCATTAGCTACAAGTGCCACATTTCCAAAATCTGCTGAATCAACATCACCGGAAACTTCCCATCTTACTGGATCACCATCGTCAAATCCTGTAGCCGCAATATTGAATGTGATAGTGGTACCTTCATTAGTAGATGAAGCAGTAGGAGTTACCGATAATGTACGCGTAAGTGTGGTATCAAGTATATCAACTGTGTCAAAATAACCACCAGCAGAAACAGTCATGGTTTCTGTACCTTCGGTTGAATAGTCTTCTGAAGTCGTAATAGTTAATCGAGCCGAATCATTATAGACTAAAAGATCACCAGTTAATGGTACGTCGATATCATTCGATGATACTCCAGTAATTGAATACCCTACCGCAGTGCTATCATCATAACCATTAGATAATAATATAAATGTAGCTGCATCTCCTTCATTTATCTCCTCGTCAGTTGATGTTAATGAAATCACAGAAGAAAAATCAAGAGTGAAGAGAGTAGTGTCTGAAGCAAGATTATCACCGTCATTGACTCTAAATGTCAAAGTTGATGAAGTTGTAGTGGCATTTGCCTGACTTAATGGTGTAATCGTGAATACTGATGAATCTTGACTTAAAGTTGCTAAGCCTCCAAAGTCTCCATCTGATTCAACAGTAATATTAAGTAGACCGTATGGTGTATCAGAATCAGTGATATTTAATTTAACTACACTCGCTACGCCGTTAGTATCAAGAGCAATAGTTCCTTGATCTACCGTGGCTAAAGGAGCCAAGTTGATTACTGCTACATTATACCATCCACTACCGTTACTAACGTATAATCGATTGTTAGATCTTACATACGCTTCTGTTCCAGCAATTAGATTTGTGATTGGCAATTCACCTAGAGAATCGTAGACAGTCATGATAGACTGACTAGCGATTATCTCTACATCTGCAGAATCAAGTCCTCGAGGTGCTTCATCTAGATATTCGATCTTGATATCGCCAGAAGGCTGGATAAGATCTGCCATTAACCGATTGATTGACATATTTACGCCTGTGATTCTGCCCAGGTGATCCGTGCACTAGCAGCAAATGGGCTAGCAGCTGTAATACCTGCAGTATCTGTAACTTGTACAGCCACAGTCAAGATATCTGGACCATTCGGGAATGTACCGTCTCCACCAAGAATACTATTACCCATATCGATAATCGCATCCAATCTAAAGTTACTCGTATTTGAAAGTCTTTTGCCCGTGTTATCAGTTGCACCACCAGCAGCTCTAAAGCTAAATACTTCTGTTCCACCAGTTACACCATCGCCTGAGTTATGCTTAATCAACTGTGAAAGTGATGGAGATGCCACGTTATCCCAAGCTACAGTACTAATATCACCATTCAATATCAACTTGACTTCACAATCATGTGTCAAGATCAAGCCAATCTCTTGCAACTTCAATTGCATTCGATTGATGATGTCCCTCTCGCCCAAGTTTCCTGTTAGGTTGTTGTCAACCGAAGGAGCCAACCTGAGCGAAACGAGTGGGATAGTCGCAGTACCTAGTTCGATGTCTGACCCACCTGATGCTGGTGCACCAACGTTAACAACTGTACCAGAATTAACGACTGGATAAGTTCCAGATTGCGGGAAACTTCTGCTCGAAGTAACATATATGTAAACATAGAGTGTAGATCCACTAAACGATGTATATGCTACTTCTTCACCACTTAATTCTTCAGCAGCAGTATACAACTTTGTACCAGTCGAGAACTTACTTGCATCATTTGAACTAAACGGTAATCTAACATAGAAATCATATTGCCGTGTGCCACGATTATACTGATATGTAAGAGTACTACTAGAAGTTGTAGTTGCTGTATTTGACTGACCGTTTGTAAACGATAGAGATTGTGATGGTGCTGTAAATAGATAAGCCTCATCCTCATCAAACGTTCCATCCATGATAACAGATGTACCCCAATGGAAGAGTGTAGGTGCATAAGTTGGATTGACATCGTTTTCAATCTCATATTTAGCAGGCAAGTTACCTGAACGCATATATGCTTCATCAAGTCTGTTGTTATGAATAAATTCATGTACATATCTTACATGACCTTTACGATCCTTAAAGCCAAAGCGAATCTTACCAGCACCATACCATGAATAATCCATGTATGCCATTTGGATTTTAGTCGTATCGAGGACAAATCCTTCTTTACCTGTTCCATCGCAATGATCAAGGTTCCATTCAGATTGTGGTACTTTTACTGTTTCTGTTTTAGTCAAGATAATACCACTCGAAGAAACTCCTCTATATTGAGGCTGCACATACATCTCAGTCCGACTATCGATAGAAACGATCGTATACGTCTGACCACGAATGACGATTTTATCTCTCACTTGCAATTGGCCGACAAAGTTTGTACCAGTACCAGTGATGAGTCCTCTATTCTTTGTAGCTGTGACTGAACCCGAAAGCTGTGTAGTTGAACTTCTTCTGCAACAATTAATAGTATTACCGTCCCATTCGAAGAAGAATCCATTTTGAGCATCAAACATACCTGCTCTTACATAAGCGCCTGTGTACCCTTCAACAGTGTATTGAATAATACCACCTGGGATGGAAGTAGCAGGAGCAGCTGCTAAAGTATATGTAAATCTATAATCATCAATAACCGTAGCTACATCGTGCAATCCGTTATATGAATTATCAGTAGATTTTGTAACTTCAATCTGTTGTCCTGCGCTCAAACGATGAGGATACTTAGTTCTACCAGTTACAGTTGTGCCACTAGCAGTTAAAGACTCGAATGTTACTGGCGGATTAAAGTTAATCGCTAGAGAAGTTTGAATACCCTTACCAGACTGATACCGGAAGTATTTACGTGTTTGACGAGTAATTTGTGAATACGGAGCAGTACCAGCACCGATCTCGACCCCACCATCAAACGGTCTATGTACAGAATATCCATCTGGCTTTGTGTAAACGTTCGTCTGAACGAAATGCTTAGTAGCTGCAGAAGTAAAATCTGGCTGTTCAGAAATCTCCATTTGTTCATCATCTGCAATAGCACTTACAGTGAATGATAACAATCTGCCTGGTGTGGTATTATCATCTTTGATAACAATAGTGTCACCAATCTTGAAATATCTCTTAAACAGTGTTTCAGTACCTATTACTGATTTATTGCCTTCGGTTATTGAGACTGTGCCTTCAGCTTCAATAGTCCCTGCAACACTCGTAGTTGCAATTACGTGAGAGGTACCAGCATCGGCATTAACATCAATCGCGTTTTCTCCGGTTTCTGCGTCAAGTTGAGATTCCATTAACTGGATGTGTTCATCGTCTACTGCTCTAACATAATAATCGGTGTTATCTGTTAGGTTACTCAGCGCCCCGCCTGGATCTGCAGTATAATTCACTAATGTACCGGTAATGAAAGGATGCCCACCAGTAATAGGAATATTATTATCAGAGTCAATTAGTGAGGTATTGAGTGTTTCTTGGTTTCCTGTTATTTGGAAAGGAGCATCGAGAGTAAACGAATTATCTGATGCTGTACCAATTTGGTATGCTCCGTCAGCTGCACCTAAAACTTCTGTTAAAGAGAATGATAACGGTGAAGTTCCACTATTTGTTATATCAACAGGAAGTCCTGATTTCTTTAATTGAAATCTGTTATTATCGACAACTTGTACTGTATAAGCAGTATTATCTGTCAAATCTGGTCTAGTAAAATTGTTTGCGAAGTCTGTTATTACAGTGTCAAGTAAAGTATCAATATCATTAGTACCAAACGATGTTTGAGTACCAAAAAACCATAGGTCAAATTCTATTCTATTTTTAGAAACACCTGTATCAACAAAATATGCGTAAGTACTATTATTTGTACCATAATAAGGATTAGTTGATCCGCTACGATAATCCCACGAAGTTTGATTCCAGAAGCTACACTTGATATGTGTTAATCTTCTGCTATTTTCAAACCAAGTTAAGTATGCATACTCATAGCCATATGTATCACTACCAATAGTTAGGGATCTAACTCGACGAGTGGTACCTGTTTGGCTAAAGCCTCCACTTGACAACGCGTCATAAGTGTACATGTAGCCACGCCAATAATCATTAGCACCTGACCCCCATGCAGTATCTCCAGCTTGTCTTACCATTAGATAAAAAGGTATATCTACATTCGATTCCCAATCAGTTGCAACAACATTAAAATTATAAGGAATCATATTTGGATAATTCGAATTTTCAAAGATATTTTTTACCTTATTTGATCCGAATTGGCTTACATATAAGTCTGTAGTGGTTGGATATCCGCTTGCCACAGTACTTCCATTTTTATAAACATAATGCCACCATGTAGTATAATAAGTCCTAATAAAGTTAACTGGAGAAACACCAGAAGTAAATCCGGAACTAAATATATTCCAACTACTACCGTTATGTGTAGCAGTTCTGCCATCGACATGACCAGTTAAACTGCCTAAATAATCTCCAACTGCTGTATTCAAACTAGAAAATACTGCTAAGTTATTACCAGTTGTATTAGTGTGTGATTTTGGCTCTAATGTCGAAATATCAGCAGTTGGCGCAACGCCTCCGCTCTCAATATCAAATCTAACTTCTTGATCATTTGTAAGACCATGATCGGCAATATAGAAAGTGTTTGCAGCCGGATTAGTTCTTTGACCATCGATAGTATAAGATCCTTTAGTTTGTACTATCCTTTTGCCTGCCAGTCTAAATCTATCATTTGATGCTACTTCAATAGTATAAGATCCATCAGCCAAATCTGTATTAGCATTCGAATTATTAATCGCAGTTGAGCTACTGCTGACTCTAATTTGACTTCCGGAATCTGTGCTCAAGTCAATAGCTGTGCCATCGACGAGTCCATGATTAGGATAATATAAAGTATCCGCCTCGTTATCTAGGACAAATGGGAAAATAAAGATACGTCTATTACCCCAGTAATAATTATAGGTTCCATGATAATAATATTTCTGGATTCTAAAATATCTTTGTCTATATGTTATAGCTCTATAACCAGACCAGTTATATGATGAAAATCTTTCGAAATCTTCAAGTGGATTCCATCTCGATGGTTCATTTGTACTGGCGCTAGGATCATATTCAGGAAATCTCCAATATGTTTGGTTCGAACCATATCTACTATTATATTGATGATATTCTGGTATGTAGTATGACAACCATTGAACATTATCAGCAGGATAATTGTATTGTCTTGTCATGACCATATGACCATATGGAGCACTTCCTAATCCGTACCAACCATCAGTATATGTGGCCATGTCCCAACCAGAAGCATTTGCTCCATAGAAATAAGACCATGTGTAATGCTCGGTATAGCTATTAGCATATCTACCGTATGATCTACGAATCTCGTATACTAAGTGTAAGCTGTGTTCACTATAAGATGTATCACCTGCACTCGTTAAACTAACCGCTGCGCCGTTGTAAGTTTGAGAAAGCTGAATAGTATTAGCATCAACATAACGAACATAGTAGATATCAAATCTTGCTAGTCCGCCAATTTGTGCGCCGCCTGCCGGAGGATTATAAATTACTGTATAATTTGTCCTCATTCCATGATTTGGCCAATTAATGGAATTTCCTGCCACATCAACATCAGTATCAGCAAAATAATGTGACCATTGACCACGAATTTGAGTTGTATGGGTCTTTGATGTATCAGGACTAAATGTACTTGTAATAGTATTAGTAAAATCTATAATCGGTCGATCGTCAGCCGCAGTATTTGTAGCTGTATCAGTAAGATTTAGTTTCTTTCCACCTACTGAGTTTACAAGATAAAAATTCATACCTGAGACAAAGCCATGTTTATCGGCAGTAGACACTGTAATAGATGATGGGCTTGCTTCGTCTGTTTGTAATCCGGTATCAAGATTATAATTGATCTGTGATCCAGCATAGAAAGAACCTGGAGTGATAGATGTGTAGATACTACCAATCTCTCCTGTTGTCGGCTGAACAGCGTTTGCTTTATATGTAAATGTTTCGGCA
>Ga0222719_10005467_pt1 | contig 10932 bp, 12 predicted proteins | sample C33_34DmetaG_FD_165039 | JGI IMG/M metagenome (GOLD analysis project Ga0222719, IMG submission 165039) | Estuarine water microbial communities from San Francisco Bay, California, United States - C33_34D | ecosystem: Environmental > Aquatic > Marine > Unclassified | place: USA: California...
CTGTATAAGATTCCTGTACAGGATCGCCTTCTCTAATAACCATGCTATTAGTATAGGTACCACTATCACTTCTATTAAAGGTAGTGCTATTGATAGACTGGAATGTATAACCCACCCCATCAACAATACTAGTAAATGTAGTGTTAGCTGGTACTACTACTGATAAAGGAGAGCCTGCAGGATTAACCGTAACATTTAGAGTCGCTTTTGCACCCCTAGCACTATTAGGAGTAAACCCAAGCATCTTAGCACGTGATACTACATTGTTCCTAATAAGCGCTGTATCTAAGAACGATTCATTAGAAGCGAAGTTTGTATAGATGGAATTATAATACGTGTTATAAGCAAGCAGCTGAATAATAGTCTGCATACCGCTACTTTCAAAGTCATAGTCCTGAAACTCCGACTGACTAGAAAGATACGCCTGTAGATTACCTTTGATCGTATCAAAGTTTATGTCTGTTACTATAAGTGCGTTATTAGCAGCCATTTACCTTACTCTTTCTATTGCTACTTCTAGATCAACTGGGAACCGTTCGTTAACTATTGTAAACCTTATTCGAATAACCAGTGCATTGGAATCAGGCTTTACATCTACTAACACCCTATCAACCTTAGCCCTAGGCTCATGATTCTCAATAGCCGTTTCTATTCGCGCACGAATAAGAGCGTCTAATAAAGGGTCGTCTGTATTCTCGAATAAAGCAGCCCTTACGTTGCCACCGTATAGAGGCTCATAAGGACGTTCGCCATAGTTAGTTAGTATAAGGTTGCGGACAGCTCTCTTAACAGCATCCGCATTCTTAAGCACCGGGAGTTTGCCAGTAACTGGATGCGGTGTAAAAGAAACGTTTACATCACTGAAAACGACTTCTTTAAGTAAAGGGTTAAGAGCACCGCTAGGCATTGGAGCGTCCAGTTATAGTTATTGTCTATTATTTATCGCTGTTCTTACTTGCTTGTATCTCTTGACGTAATAATTTACACAACTTGCCGATTTCAGACAGCGCCTTACGTGCCCTAGTACCCGCTGCTTTATTACCACTCTCAAACTTCTCATACTCTGCAGAGAGAGTAGCCACGTGATTGTCCAACATATCTTTAGTGCTCATTTTAGTCTCCTTAAGCCACTGCTGTTAAAATTCCGTTCTCAAATGTAAAGGTAGTACCATCTACCGTGAATTGTTGCTGAGCTGTAACAGCACCTGCACTAGCCAACGAACTAGTTGCAAAAGCACTGTCCCCAGACAAAGAAGTGCTTATTGAGCTAACTGCGTTTGCTGAAAGACTTGACTCTGCTTCACTTAATGATGCTGTCGCGTATTCATTAACGTCTGATACAAACGCTGCTTTGTTCTCTGTCGTTGCTGATTCTATTAGCTGCTCAATACTGCCCGTCTGAAACTTGGCTGGTTTCCCTGTGATGTTACTAATCTTTGACTGTACCGTACTAACAGTAGACAGGATGTTGTTGATCTCTGCTTCTGTAGTACCTAATGCATCTAATGATGATTCTATTAGCGAGTCGACAGCAGTGTCTACAATCGAAGCTGCACATAGCTGAATATTCTGCTGTGCTGCAATTGCTGCCTGAGCAATCTTTTGTACAGCTGCGGCCAACTGTGCTAGCTGTATAGCCAGGTCTATCATTGCAAGTATCTGAGGACCAATATACATCGATACGAACTTTCTAACCCACGATATAATCTTTAACGGATTAGATGGGATGTTCATTAGCTCCCCAAACGGACTGACATCTCCTGCTGCAGTAGCCTTTGTCTTTAGCTGATCAACTAGAGCCTGTATCTCTCTCTTAATCATGTCTTCGATAATAGCACAATCGACTGCTGCCGTAATAGCATCTGCAGCTGCATTAATCTCATCGGTTGGAAATAAGATCCCTACCTGACTACCAACCACAAAGTCTAAAGCACCTGTCTCAGGATCGATCCCTAAATTAGACTTAGCCTCTACATGAAAAGGAGCTCCCTCTTCTTCAGCAAAGTTGCTATTGTCCGCATCATCATAAGCAGCCTGTCTATTATCACGTCCTTCATACGACCTCTTCACAGCACCGTCTTTATCAACGATGTTATATGTGATCGTATCAAGCTTCAGTTTATTAAGTGTACCAAGACCAACCGTAGAAAAACGAACTACGTCCTGTGCATCTTGTTGTATGTCTAATATACTTGGCATCTCATATCTCCATTAACTATCCGTTGATGCAACAACGATACCATTCTTCACCTCGAACACTCGACCTCTAATATCGACGATTGTACAACTAGCACCTCTCCCTACTGACAACGACTCAGCAACATGGACCTTCTTAGCAGCAAGGACCATAGCAGGTGCTTTCAATGTAATCGACTGTCCTTCTATTACTGTTGTCTGTGACAGTTGCTGTATATGTCTACCAACAACATTTATATCACCATGGACACTCTTGTAATGATTACCATCGATCATAGTGAACTGATCACCAACAACCTTATCCATTCTATTCATGGCACCTACAGCACCACCAATCTCAATATAGTTGCCATTCTTATGGTAGATGTGAATACGTTCGAACTTAGGAGTGTCATCAATCTCAAAGATATGACCTGACTTAGTCTCCAGTACTCTATTTAATGGATACTTCGACTTGAATTTATCCCATCCATCAAGTACTGGCTCTTCAATCTCATAGCCATTACCATACTGACTCTTATGCTGCCTGTTCTTCTTCTTATCAATGATGGTGTGAGTATAGTCTTTAGGATCACCCATCGCAGTATTATCATTACGAGCGAGTCTGTTAGTGTCTGGTTCATCTACGGTCCAGTCATTTGATATTCTTGGGAATCCTTTTACAGGACCATCTGGATCATAGAAGCCTTCAGTAGGAGGACCACCATCTGGGTTAGGGTTCATAGAGGTAGGGATACCAGCTAGCGAACCCATCACTAGAGGTTCACGAGCAATCTCTCCATCTAAAAACATACCCATCACCCAAGTGCCTTGAACAATACCTGTCAAAGGACCACCGATACCACTATTAGGTCCTGCATTGACAGGCTGCAACACTTGAGCCCATGGCAAATCTTCTGTCTTAACACCAGGCTCACCATCAACTTCAGTTGGCTTACTATTGTGCCATCCAAAGATTCGGACTCTCAACCTACCTAGCTTCAATGGATCTTTGTTATCTTCAACAACTCCCATCCACATCACAGGATTGAATCCGAAGAATTCTTGTTTAACTTTCATATTATATCACCTTCTCTCCAGCTGGCTCTCTTGCAAACGACTCAGCACTACATGACAGTACCATGGTATACGAATCAATAGTAGCATTGTAGATGTGCCTAACTGCTGTAATGAGGAACGTAGCCTCTTGACCATACAGTAATAGGTAATCTTGATCATTAATATCTTTGAACGATGTTGGCTGAGGCACTTTGATTTTTATTAACTTACCAACAGTAACATCTGGATCACCAGGTACAGTCACCTCGACTACATGATTGAATAAGTTTTCTTTCTCGTGTAGAGACTCGGGAAGGTTCTTGTGTCTCTGTCTTGGATCGAGTAATTGATCACCAGGTTTGAATGGCTGCATCTCTTTAAAGTAAGCAGAAGAGTCGACAGGGTAAGTCTCACTGTCCTTCTCGTACTGAGTAATCATCATCCGTCTGTGAGCAGCGTATGGTTTCTTCCCTTTGATGATGTCGCTGTTTGGACTTACTGTCTTCTCTCCACTGTTAGGAAGGTGAGTGAGGTCGTCAAAGTCTCTATCGTACTTGAACTCATGTTTGATCTCATCATCTCCTGATATCGGATGCATCTTGAATCGTTTCAGTATTGGATCGATAATGTTCACTTCATTCAGGTAAGTTCCTCTGTGAAGACTGTCTAAATCATCAAACGAGTCGACCATTCTTAATGAAAGGATTGACTCTCCTGGGTGGATTTTTATCGCATTTCCTCTATTGTCTCTAGTTTGAGGAACTGAGAGAAAAAAATCTCTGATTGTTTCCTTCTCCATCAGATGAGAGATAGGAACAAAATTAAATTGTTTATTGTCTTCAAAAAAAACATAATTTGATGGGTGTTTATACGATTTAGCCTGTGTACTCTTTGATTCTGCCGCTAAAAAATTTATTAACTGCAAAGGATTTTGTCCTGAGCTGACTCTCGTGTAGGTATTTTCTGTTGGGACTGGAGTGACTAGAGCCTTCTGTCCCTGTCCTCCTCCTGTAGGAAGACCGAGATAATTTGTACATACATCGTCAATTATTTCATGAGGCTTCTTTTGAATGTATGGCTTATACAAATACTCGAAAGAATTTTTATATCCTGGTAATGAAATAGCATGAATAACCATACTGTGAGCTCTTGCTCTATCTACTGATCTTCCTGATACTTTGTACACTTTAAAGATTTGAGTGTATGGATCGTATCCTTCTAGGTAGTATGTCCATGTTAGAGTCTCATCTCCTACTATTGGAAACTTATCCATTAGTCCTACAGCATCAGATATCACGACTTCCATTCTCATAAAGCCACCAAACATATCCTCGTACATATTGATCTCAGCTATCATTAAGCTAAGTTCAATTGCAGCAGATGCTATAGGAGATGTTAACGCAAGGGTATGTCGATTAGCTAATCCTTGCGGTGGATGAATTAAGGCCATATTATATTAAATCCGAGACTGTCTAATGATATCACTATAGGTGCCAAGCAATCCTTGAAGGTATCTCTTATCAAGTATCTTAATCCGAGAGCGAGCTTGGTTAAGCTCTAGCTCATGAGTATACTTATCGATTGCTCTATACGTTCCTAACTGTCTTAATGTAGGATTAGCATTATCATATGATTCCTTATCGATGATCACCTTCTTCTCTGGAACGATAGTACCATCAAAGTTAACAGACTGAAAGTGTAATACTTGTTCATATGAATGATTAGTACGTTTGGCTGCTTCCAATGATCCATACTTCTTTCTCATATATCTTTCAAAGGATCTGTCATCTAGTGGCCACTCGAATTGTGGATCAATAATGTTATTGGTGAGAAGTATCACCCAATCTAGCTTAGCATCCTCATAGTACTTGTATGCAATGATATCAGGTCGCTCGCCATCCTGTACATCGTACTGGTACATGATAGCGCTCTTGTCTCGCAAAAGTTCATTAATCTTAAACCTAAGAGTGATGTCGGTAAGCTGAAGTGGGTTACCGTTCTTCTTTATATCATACGATACAGTTGGCCATCTATCGAACATATTAGACATTACCTGTCATCTCCTATCTCTTTCTTGGTCAAGATGTCTAGTTCTGTAAACTGTAAAGACAAAGCTACAGACACAGGAGCTCCGTTATTGTGAAAGTATGATCCGCCATCTGGTGTGTAGTCAATAGAGAAGCTAGTCAATACTGATGAACCAATCTTGAATAGGAATTGATCCTGTGGAAACTTAATTAGGAATTCATCTGGATATTCAAAAAATGCACCATTGTCAGCAACTGGATGCATTGCGTTCTTAAATTCTTTTATGATGGTTCTAAGTGAATTGGACTCACCCTCGTCTCTTGGAGCAAACTTGTAGTTGAATGTGTGGTTACGAAAGTTCATTCCTTCAAACAATACTGCTAAGTGAGGATTGACAGCAAGACCAGCTCCTCTCAAAGCACCAACTCCAATGCCAGCTAGTCCAGCAGTAGCTAAACCAACTCCAACATTTGTACCAACAGTTTTACCAATAGCAGCACCTAGTACACCAGCTACTTCTTGACTAGCACTAGCAGCAATGGCTTTTGCTTGCTCGTTAATTAAATTAATTCCATTGTCTTTAAGTTCCGCAATTGCTTGAGCTGTACCAATACCTCTTTCTGTCATAGACATAGCCTGATTACCAAGCACTCCCAACCCTTCTTGTCCATACTGAGCATTGTATCCTGTTGAAAGGTTAGCTGGTATAGGGAGAGAGATTAACGAGCCGAGACTAAAACCAGCCGTTCCTCTTTGTTTATTTTTAACTCTAGTCTTAATTTGGAACTGTACAGATCTATTACCAAGGTTACTAGGGAACTGTATGCTACCTTGACTAGTAAGTGATCTATTTAAAACACCTAGTGCTTCGTCTACTGAGTTAACTGTCTCAGCAGCTTCACCAATAAAGTCTGTGAGACCTTCAATTGGACTATCGGTTTCGCCTGTTATTGTAGATGGTAGATTAAGTTCGGCCATGTGATACCTAAATAGTTTAATGAGAACACATAAGGGATACTATAAACCACGCAATCCTAACAAATACAAAGGTGATCCCGATTGTATTATTTATCGCTCTAGTTGGGAAAGGATGTTCATGGTTTATTGTGATAACAACCCAAATGTGTTGGAATGGTGTAGTGAGGAAGTAATTATTCCATACAGATCACCATTAGATGGTCGACTTCACAGATACTATCCAGACTTCCTTATAAAGGTACGTACTGCTAGAGGTGCTACCGATACTATACTTATCGAAGTAAAACCATATGCTCAGACTCAACCACCTACTGTTCGCAGCCGTAAGACCAAAAAGTACATCAATGAGGTTGCAACGTACGGCATAAATAGTAGCAAGTGGAAGTTTGCTAAAGAGTACTGTAAGGATCGAGGCTGGAAGTTTCAGATCATTACAGAGAAAGAGCTAGGAATCTAATGGTAGCATACGTATTCGATCGGATCATTGCACAGGGTGCTCGTGCAGGACAGATACCTGCGCGTACTCAACAAGCACGTACATGGTTCAGAGATAAAGCATCTAATACTCGTACTCAGCCTGGTAGACTGATCTCTAGTAGTGATAACTATGTTGGTAAGCCAGAAGTAGGTGGTATGTTTCTATTTGGATACGATCCAAAGCACAAGAAGACTCTTCCATACTACGATAGGTTTCCTCTGGTGATTCCAGTAGACGAAGCAGAAGGTGGCTTTGTTGGTCTTAACATGCACTATCTTCCTCTCAGGCAGAGAGCAGTGCTAATGGATGCTCTTTACAAGACAGTATCAGATCAGAGATACAATGAGAAGACCAAGATGCGTATCAACTACAATGTACTAAAGAGTGCATCTAGGTTCAAATCATTTAAGCCAACATTCAAGAAGTACCTTGCTAGTAACGTACGTACAAGGTTTGTAAAGATAGAACCAGTAGAGTGGGACATCGCTCTTTTTCTTCCTCTACAACGGTTTGAGAAGGCCTCTGCTGCACGTATACATAGAGACTCACTAGGAGCACTACAGTAATGGCTTTTAGGTTAGACGACATTAGAAGCAATCTGAAAGGTGGTGTTGCCAGAACGTCACACTACGAGATGCTTGTTGGAAATAGAGATGTCACCTTGAGAGCAATTAGTGTTACTGCTCCTGGTAGACAGATAACAGCTACTCCATCTGGTGTGTATGGTGCTGTCCAAGAAGTTGGATATGGAACTATCTATTCACCTATCAGTGCTCAGATCTTTTGTAGTCCTGATCACAACGAGAGAACATTCTTTACCGAGTGGCAGGATCAGATTGTAGGACCACACAGAAGACTTAACTCTCTCGGTGGTAACCCAGATGCTAGCTTCGATGCTGGTTACTATAGAGACTACATTGACACCGTTACCATCAATCAGTTTGATGAGACTGGAAAGAAGAAGCACGAAATCAAATTAAGAGAAGCATATCCACGTAACGTTGGAGAGCTAAGCTACAGCTACCAGGCAAGTGAGCTTTTATTATTTACAGTATCGTTTCAATATCGTTACTTTACTGAGCAAAGTTTTTGATCATATGGAGATTAAATTATGGCACTACCTTTATTAAACACACCTGAGTTTGAAACTAAGATACCTTCTACAGGACAAGCGATTAAGTTTCGTCCGTTTCTAGTAAAGGAAGAGAAGATATTGTTTATGGCTCTTCAGGGTGGTGATACAAAAGAAATGGCCAATGCAGTAAACAATATCATTGGGGCATGTGTACTCAATGAAGAGTTTGATACATCTAAGCTAGCATTGTTTGACATTGAGTATTTGTTTCTCAAGCTGAGAGGAAAGTCGGTTGGAGAACAGATCGATCTTAAAGTAAGACACGTTGATAGTGAATGTAAGCATGCTACTGAGGTTCACATTAACATTGATGAGGTCAATGTAGAGTTCCCAGAAACATATAACGATAAGATACAGTTGACTGATCAGGTTGGTATTCAAATGAGACCTCCTGGCATCAAACAAACGTCAGGTGCATCCGAAGGTGATATGTCATTTGATAGTGTGCTTGATCTTATCTGTGATTGTGTTGTTTGTATCTACGATCACGACAACGTGTATGATTCATTCACTAAAGATGAGATTGTACAGTTTATCGAAGGACTCAATCAGCAACAGTTTGCTAAGATCCAACAGTTTTTCACTGAGATCCCAAAGCTGAAGCATAAGATTGAATGGAAGTGTCCTAAGTGTGGACAGGACGATCAGGTTACTGTAGAGGGCCTCAACAATTTTTTTACGTAGCGTTCGGTTATGATTCCCTAGCTAATCACTATAACATTAACTTTTCTTTGATGCAGCACCATAAGTATAGTTTGAGTGATCTTGAAAACATGATACCGTTTGAGAGACAAATATATGTTGCGTACCTTGTAGCTTACTTAGAAGAAGAAAGACTTAAACTAGAGCAAAAGCAATGAGCGACATCCAAACACTAATACAAACAGTCCAAGCAGAAAACTTACAGAATAGAGCAATTCTGTCTAATACGGAAACCTATAATGATTTAATGGTTGAGCTGCTTACTGATATTAGATTAAGTATAGTCAGTATAAAGGATAATTTGTTTGATTTCTTTGATGCTGAACAACAAAGGTATGAAGAAAGTAGATTAGCTGCTATCGAACGTATGAGGGAACAATCTAGAGATGCAGAAACAACCAAACCTCTAAGTACAACACCAGCTGCTTCCGATGATGGGTTCGGACTGCTTGGTGGATTAGGTATTGGTGGTTTGGTAGCTGGTCTTGGTGCTGCTGTTGCTGGTTACTTTACTGGATTGACCAAAGCATTGGCTAAGGGTCTAGCTGCAGTAACCAAAATGATCACACCTAAGGCATTTACTGCACCATTCACAAACTTCTTTAATAAATTAAAATTCTTTGCTCGCGCGCTGAGTGATGTTTTTAAAGGAAGACAGTCGACGTTTGCCATTAAACAATTTGGAACCTTTTCCAAAACCTTAGCGGACCTAGGTGCAAAATTTCAAAAGGCTTTACAACCTATAAAGAACTTTTTTGCACCTCTCGGGGAGCTCTCTAAGTTATTTCCATCCGGAGGAGGCAAGTTTGTAGAAGGCATAAAGGCATTTGGTTCAAAGCTGGGTGGCATTTTTAAGTTGTTCTCTAGGATAGCAGTACCTATTACAGCAATTATTGCAACAGTGCAGGGAATACTTGGTTCATTTGAGGAGTTCAATGATGACATGAGCTTCTTTGACAAAACTATGATTGTCATTAAGAATTTGTTTAAAGAAATAGCAAGTAGTTTTGTTACAATGCCTCTAGAACTTATCAAAGATGGCATTAGCGCAATAGCTGGGTGGCTTGGCTTTGATGGTGTTGAGGAGTACCTTGACTCATTTGATATTGATCAGATGTTTAGAGATAGCATTGATTCTATTTTTAGCTGGATAGACGATGCTATTAACTATATCGGCGATTTGTTTTATCAAGCTAAGAGAAAGTTTGGTGGTGCTATAGATCCCGAGGCAGAAGCCAGGATTGCGGCACGAGAGGTTGGAAGTGCAGAAGAAAACTTAGCAGAAGCAGATACCAGAGTGCAGCAAGCACAATCCGCAGTCGATACCGCAGCGAATGCAAATGAGCGAAGAGAAGCAGAAAAAAAACTTCAGAATGCAATAGAGGTAAGAGCCGCAAGAGCAACAGACTTGAAAGAAGCTGAACGATCAGCTGCAGAAAGAAGAACCGCAGCTGGACTTCCTACGTTAGATTTACCTGCAACACAAGCAGCTCCTGAACCTCCACCTCCCCCAAGCGACTTGTTCCAAGTAATGAACGCTCAGGGTGAGGTGACTAATCAGTTCTCAACATATGAAGAGGCTGCTGCAGCAGCTGCTGAACTTGGAGGAGGAGCTTATGCAATGGCTAATCCTAATCCAACTCCAGCTGAAGAAAAGACAATTGCAGCTACCGAAAAGACAGCTAGCGCAACTGAGACATTGGTTGAGAAAGCTACTGAGAAAGGATCACTGTACGTACATGACATTCATGTAGAGAAGGCTATCACACCGTTAGTTGAAGCAATGAGCTCATACACTAACACCGTGACAGGTGGCAATCAGACTTTACAAACCTCTGATGTGATTAATGGTATTCAAAACATAACCACCCTTGATCCAACGAATATAAATTCATCGGTGGTCACTACTCAAAATGGTATATTGGCAGCTCCAGTTGGACAGGCTTCTCGAGAAGTACAGTCACAATCTTCAGCTCCTATCGTAATTGCATCGACACAAGGTGGCTCTACTGTTAACAACATGGTTAACAATAACTCTACGACTGTAATGGGTGGTGGAGCATCTGCTCGATCATCTGATGTGTCGCATCGTAGACTTCAAGACAGGATGCAAGGGATATAAAAAAAGGGCCTTTCGGCCCTTCGCTCAATCGTCCTGAGCTAACTTCTCAAAGAACGACATTCCATCGTCATCATCTTCGTCTGTGGACCAGGGTAGGTCATCAGCATCTGCCGTAGCTGCTGCAGGAGCTGGTGCTGCCTTTGCAGGAGTAGGAGCTGGCTCAGCTTCCTCTACAGTAGCACTTCGGTTACTAGTATCAGCGTCAATACCAAGTACACGGTTCAGCTTAGCCTGTAGTTCCTCATACGACTTGAA
>Ga0222719_10005468_pt1 | contig 10928 bp, 7 predicted proteins | sample C33_34DmetaG_FD_165039 | JGI IMG/M metagenome (GOLD analysis project Ga0222719, IMG submission 165039) | Estuarine water microbial communities from San Francisco Bay, California, United States - C33_34D | ecosystem: Environmental > Aquatic > Marine > Unclassified | place: USA: California...
ATTTGGACACCTATATTAGGTGGTCTTATTTTATTATTTTTACCCAACAAGGAATTTTTTGTTAAGACCTCTTCTATTTTTTTAGCTTTCTTGACTTTTGTTATTTCGATGGTATTGCTTTTTAATTTTGACACCACACAATACTCTCTACAATATACTGAAAAGTATATGTGGATAAAAAACTTAGGTATTAATTATCACTTAGCAGTAGATGGTTTCTCTCTTGCTTTTATTTTATTAACAACCTCAATTACATTTTTAACTGTTATATATAACTTCTCTGAAAATAGATCTCAGGATAATAAATATAATGCATTATTTTTATTTTTAGAGGGACTATTATTAGGAGTTTTTTGCGCATTTGATAGTATCCTTTTCTATATATTCTTTGAAGCTATGTTAATTCCTCTGTTTTTGATCATTGGTATTTGGGGTGGTCCTAACCGTGTATATGCCACTATAAAATTTTTCATATATACATTATTCGGTTCTGTGTTAATGTTGGTTGCAATATTATATCTATCATTTAAGTCAGGTAGTTTTTATATTTTAGATTTTTATAATGTTCGTCTAAACCTAGATACTCAAATATTAATTTTTCTAGCCTTCATGATATCTTTTGGTATTAAGATTCCAATGTGGCCAATACATACATGGTTACCAGATGCTCATGTAGAGGCACCATCTTCTGGATCAGTTATACTTGCCGCGGTTCTTTTAAAAGTTGGCGGGTATGGAATGATTAGGTTTCTACTACCTATTGCGCCGGAAGCTGGATTATATTTAAATACATTTCTGATACCATTATCTCTAATCGCTATTATATATATTAGTTTTGTAGCTATAGCTCAACAAGATATGAAAAAGTTAATAGCATATTCATCTATCGCTCATATGGGTTTTGTAACTTTAGGAATTTTTCTAGTCTTTAATAGTCTTGATAATGATCCATCAGCGCATACTATTAGTCATATTGGTTTGCAGGGTGCAATTATGCAGATGTTATCACATGGGCTAATTTCAGCTGGATTATTTATGTCTATTGGCGTTATATATTCTAGAACGAAATCAAGAGTTATTGATGAACAATCTGGAATAGCTCAAGTAATGCCAATATTTTCAGCATTGATGATGTTTTTTTTACTTTCAAATTCAGGTCTACCTGGCACATCTGGATTTGTTGGCGAATTCATGGTTCTTGTCGCTTCAGCGAATGAGAGCTTTATATATGCAACCTTAGCATCGTTAACTCTAGTGCTTGCTGCAACCTATTCTCTATGGCTTGGTAAGAGAGTTTTATTCGGCAAGATATCAGGATCTAAAGTCAGCTCAATGAAAATGATAAGTCCATATGAATTTTGGCCATTATTTCTTTTAGTAATATCTATAATTATAATAGGTCTTAAACCAGGAGTTTTACTCGGGTTAAGTGAGCAATCATCATTAAACATGATTAGAATAATCACTGGTGGATACTGATATGATAAATTATTTATATATTTTGCCAGAAATAGTACTAGTGACGTCTTTGTCAACAATAATAATCATAGACTTGTTTTTAGCGCCTAATCGTAAATACATCTCCTATTATTTGATTCAATTATTATTATTCTCTTCGATTTATTTTATATATACAAATCTACAGTATTTATCATCGAATACATCAGCAATATATGAGACAAATAATTTCTCAAATTTCTTTAAGATGTTTATTCTACTATCATTAGTAATTATTTTTTATTACACATATGAATTTCTCAGGAAGTTCAACCTTTATAAGACTGAGTATTTTACAATTAGTTTGTTTGGTACTCTGGGCATGATGATTATGATCTCTTCTAATCATCTTCTTTTATTATATCTTGGTATAGAACTACTCTCACTATCACTTTATTCTGTTATAGCTTTTAACAAAAATTCTATTTACTCGTCAGAAGCAGCTGTGAAGTATTATATTCTTGGTGCAATGTCTTCTGGGTTTTTGTTATTCGGTATATCATTGATTTATGGGCTAACCGGCAGTCTTCTTTATGATGAAATTTATCAGCAAATTAGCTTATTAAATTTATCTAATATTGATCAAGATGTTAGAGTATTAGGATTAGTTTTCTCATTAACATTTATCTTCATAAGTTTGGCTTTTAAATTCGGAGCAGCACCATTTCATATGTGGATACCTGATGTTTATCATGGATCTCTTATCACGACCACTTTGTTATTAAGTACAGCACCAAAGATTGCTATTTTTATAATTTTAATAAAGTTACTGGGACTTGTTTTTTCTGGCTTAGTTATCTTCTGGTCTGATATATTACAAATACTAGCAGTTTTATCTATAATAATAGGGAATATTACTGCAATTGCTCAAACAAATATTAAGCGGATGCTTGCATATTCTACTATAGCAAATATTGGCTTTATACTCTTAGCGCTCTCAATAGGCTCTTATGATTCTTTCGTAGCGTCTATGTTTTATACTTTAACATATATAATGACTACTATTTTGGCCTTTGGTTTGTTGTCAGAATTATTTTCTAACAATAAAGCTATAGAGCAGATCAAGGATCTCAGTGGCCTAGCTAAGTCTAATCCTCTAGTTGCATTTATGATAATGATAATAATGCTCTCTTATGTTGGTATTCCACCGTTCTTGGGCTTCCATGCAAAATTATATGTAATTCAATCTTTAGTTCAATCTAGTAATGTATTGTTAAGCATTTTTGCCGTAATTATGACAGTCATTGGATCATATTATTACCTAAGAGTAATTAAAATAATGTATTTTGATGATCACAACGATGCTTTATCTTTTAGACCAAACTATGTTTTTAGTTCATTATTAGTCTTGGGTCTAATTTATCTTGGATTTTTCCCAGGTTCTCTTGCTGAGATAAGTATATACAGCCTAGCTGATCTCTTTAACACTTGAAAATTATATTTATAGATTATAGACTCCCTATACAGTGTGGGGTGGAGCAGTCTGGTAGCTCGTTGGGCTCATAACCCAAAGGTCGTAGGTTCGAATCCTGCCCCCACTACCAAAACTCATCCCAGAAACTAATAAAAAGACTAAAAACAACAATATTTTCTATTTAATGCAAATAATTTGTTATACAATACTTCTGAAGCCCCATTAGGGGCTATTTTATTGGCTGTATTACAAATGAATGATATTGAAGAAAGTTTATTTCAAGCATTAAATGAGATAGTAGAGAAAAAGGATATGAGAGTGGTAAATATAAGTATTGGTGGTTTGACTAAACGCCCCAGTATACAAATTATAATTGACTCAATACAGGGAGTCAGCTTAGATGATTGTTCATTTGTTTCAAAAGTCACCGATGACATAATAAAAGTTAATGGATATTATGATGATGACTACAATCTAGAAGTATCCTCTCCGGGTATTAATAGGCAATTATTTACATTAGACGATTTTCGCTTATATATAAATTCAATGGTAAAAATTAAATTAAAAAAGTCAGTAAATAATCAAAAAAATATTTTAGGAAAAATAAAAAATATTAAGATTGAGAATATTATAATTGACATAGGTCAAGAAGAAATAGAAATAGAATTCAAAAATATTAAAAAAGCGAATATAAAAGAGATTTAGAGGTACATCTTATGAATAAAGAAATACTTATGGTAATAGAAACTGTTTCCAATGAAAAAAATGTTAGCAAGGAAGTCATTGTTGATGCTATTGAGCATGCGCTAGCAAGTTCAGTTAAGAAAAAGTATAGGCTAGATAGAAAAAGCATCCACGATATTGATGCTAGAGTTAGTATTGATCTTGAAACAGGTGAGTACAAAACATTTCGTAAATGGGAAATCGTAGAAGAGATTGAGGAAGAAGAAAATTCAGACAGACAGTTGCTACCTAATGATGAAAAAATCATTAAAGAAGATTTAAATGTAGGCGATTTTTATGAAGAAGAGATTGATTCTATAGAATTTGGCAGAATAGTAGCAATGGCTGCTAAAAATGTAATTGTTCAAAAAGTTAGAGAAGCTGAAAGAAGTAGAGTAGTTGATATGTATTTGCCCAAGATAGGCCAACTTATTTTTGGGATAGTAAAAAGAGTAGAAAAAGGCAATGTTTTTATAGATTTAGGGTTGCCAGATAAGTCTAATTCAATGGAAGAAGCCATGATATTAAAAGATGCGTTAATCCCTAGAGAAGCAATTAGACCTGGAGATAGATTAAGAGGTTATTTAAGGGATGTACAATCAGAAATTAGAGGACCTCAACTTTATATAACACGCAAAGCACCAGAGTTCTTAGTCGAGTTATTTAAATTAGAAGTTCCTGAAGTTGGACAAGGGTTGATTGAAATATTAGGTGCGGCAAGAGATCCAGGGTTGCGAGCAAAAATCTCTGTAAAATCTAATGACCCTAAACTTGATGCTATAGGTGCATGTGTAGGAATGAGAGGGTCTAGAGTTCAATCTGTATCAAATGAATTAAGTGGTGAGAGAATAGATATCATAATGTGGGATGAGGATCCTGCCAAATTTGTTATCAACGCAATGTCTCCTGCAGAAGTTTTATCAATAGTGGTAGATGAAGAGAAAAAATCTATGGATATAGCTGTAGCTGAAGAACAGTTGTCGCAAGCTATTGGGAGAGGCGGGCAAAATGTTCGTTTAGCAAGTGAACTGACTGGTTGGGATTTGAACGTTATGTCTAAAGATGATGCTGATCAAAAAATAATGGAAGAAAACCAAAATCTAAGCGCTGTCTTCAAAGAGGAGTTAAATGTTGATCAAGATGTTGCAGATGTTTTGGCAAGAGAGGGATTCTCATCGATAGACGAAGTAGCATATTGCTCAATGGATGAATTTAATTCAATCGATGATTTTGATCAAGAGTTGATCCAAGAATTAAGAAAAAGAGCTGTAGAAAAAATTGAAACTAAAAACAAGGAAATAGAAGAGCAAAACTCTTTATCAGGTATTAAAGAACTTTCTAAAAATCATATAGAGGTCTTAGGAAAAAATGATATAAATAATAGAGAGGATTTAGCTGATTTGTCTGTTGATGAGTTACTGGAAATGATAGAATTGAGCAAAGAAGATGCTGGTAAGATAATTATGGATGCAAGAGAACCATGGTTTAACCAAGATTAATAAAAGGAAAAAAATAAGTGACTGAAAAAGATATAAAAAAAAGCTTGTCGTTAAAAAGTCATAAAAATTCTGGTGCAAAACAGTCTAAACCATCTGCTGGATCAAAAAATGTAACCATACAGGTTAGAAGAAAAAAGATTATCAAACCAGATAGTCTGGCTAAAGAAGACATCGCTTCCCCGGTTAATGAAGTTCCGGAAACCAATAAAGAGAAAATAATAAGTCCTGTAAAAGAAAAAATCAAAATTAAAGAAAAAACACCATCTGCAAAACTACAGAATGCAATAACTGAACAACCATTATCTAAAAAGAAGACTAAAATAGATAAAGATGAAAAGATGGATAATTTTGATAATAAGGAGTTACACCTAAAGGAGCCTAAAGCAAAAAAAAATATTAATAAAACTGAGACTCAATCAGATGTAGACTTGATGACTAAACATCAATTCGAAAAACCAACAGAGCCAATAAAAAAAGATATTGAAATACCTGAATCCATTAGCGTTAGTGAGCTTGCTCAAAAGATTTCTATGAAATCATCAGAATTAATTAAAGTTATGATGAATATTGGTGTAATGGCAACAATAAATCAAACTTTGGATCAAGATACAGCTATGCTTATTGTTGATGAATTAGGTCATACAGCCACTAGTGTTAAAGACGATTCTGATGAAGAAATGTCATTGCCAGTTGATGCAGTAAATTCTGATGATTTAGAGCCAAGAGCTCCCATAGTAACTATAATGGGACATGTTGATCATGGAAAAACTTCTCTTTTAGACTATATAAGAAAAACAAAAGTTGTTAACTCTGAAGCTGGTGGTATAACACAGCATATTGGAGCTTATAGAGTTGCTACTGATAAAGGCAATATAACTTTTTTAGATACACCAGGACATGCCGCGTTTTCAGCAATGAGAGCTCGTGGTGCCCAAGTAACAGACATTGTAATCTTAGTGGTTTCAGCAGATGACGGTGTTATGCCTCAGACAGAAGAAGCCATTGAACATGCCCAAGCAGCTGGAGTACCAATAATTGTTGCTGTTAATAAAATTGATAAAGAAAATGCTGATCCTGAGAAGGTTCAAACTGAATTAGGACAGAAAAATGTAATACCTGAAGAATGGGGCGGCGATACAATTTTTATAAAAATATCTGCCCTAACGGGAGAGGGTATTGATCAGCTTTTAGAAGCTATCTCGCTTCAATCAGAAATACTTGAACTTAAAGCTTCCAGCAAAGGTTCTGCTATTGGCTCAGTTGTTGAATCATCATTGGATAAAGGAAGAGGTCCAATGGCAACAGTATTAATTCAAAGTGGCACATTGAATAAGAAAGATTATGTACTTGTGGGTAAAGAATTTGGTAGAGTTCGAGCAATGTATGATGAGTTTAATAAAGAGATTATAAAAGCTGGACCAGGTTGCCCGGTAGTAATTACTGGTTTATCAGGTACTCCAAATGTTGCTGATCAATTACTAGCTACAACTGATGAGAAAAAAGTCAAGGACATAGCATCTTTGAGAGAGTCTAAACAAAAGGAAATTGAAATGCAGGCAAAGCAAAAAACTTTTAGCTTAGATAGTTTTAATTTAAACGATACTCCAAAGAAAAAAATTATTAACTTATTAATTAAGAGTGATGTACAAGGTAGTGTAGAAGCAATTAATTCGACTTTAAGAAATATCACTAATGATGACGTAGGGTTAGAAATTGTCTACAGCGGTGTTGGGGGTATTACGGAGTCTGATGTAAATCTTGCTGCAAGTTCAAACTCTAAAATTATAGGTTTTAATGTAAGAGCTGACTCAAAAGCAAAAAAATTAATAGAGACCAACCAACAAGATTTATATTACTTTAGTATTATATATGAATTGATAGACCATGTTAAACAACAGTTATCTGGACTATTAGATCCTGATATTAAAGAAGAAATAATTGGTATTGCTGAAGTTAAAGATGTGTACAGATCATCTAAGATTGGTGCAATCGCTGGTTCAATTGTAAGTGAAGGCATAATACAAAAAGATCAACCTATTAGAGTCCTTAGGGATAATGTTGTGATATTTGAAGGTGAGCTGGAATCATTGCGACGTTTTAAGGATGATGTAAAAGAGGTTCAAAGTGGTACAGAATGCGGGATAGGAGTCAAAGATTATAATGATGTGAAGCCTGGCGACCAAATAGAAGTATTTAAGAGGACAGAAATAAAACGAACCATTCAATAATTATGAGTAATAGGCTTTTCAAAGTTCAAGATTTATTACATAAAGAAATTGCAATGTTATTACACACGAGTGTCCAGAATCCAGATATAAAATCTGTAACTATTTCTGGTGTTAGAGTTAGTAAAGATCTAAAGTATTCAGAAATCTATTTTACGACTCTTCAGAAAAACCATAAAAAAGTTGAATTAGATTTAAACAAAGCATCTAGTTTTATTAGATCACAGCTAGCTAAAAAAATTCATCTCAAACGTTTACCATCCTTAAAATTTACATATGATTTAACTGCAGAGAATAGCGAGAAAATTGAAAAACTCATTAAAAGTTTTCCAGAAAATTAAACATGATCCATGGCGTACTTCTTTTAGATAAACCTAAGAACATTTCTTCAAATAAGGCCTTATTTTTTGTCAAAAAGATATTATCTCCTAGAAAAGCCGGAATTGTAGGCATATTGGATCCATTAGCATCAGGCATGTTACCTATAGTCCTAAATGAGGGCACTAAGCTAGCAAAGTATATAGAAAATAAAGATAAAGATTATTTGGTTATTGCTAAGCTTGGGTATAAAAGTACCACTGGTGATGCCGAAGGAATAATAACTCCAACATACATGAATGCTAGAGAAAAGATAACTGAGGTATCTCTAAATTCTATTTTAGATAATTTCGTTGGTGAGCAGGAACAAGTTCCACCCATGTATAGTGGACTAAAAGTTAATGGTATTAAATTGTATAAACTAGCCCGCCAAGGCATTTCTGTTAATAGAAAACCTAGGATGATTAATGTTTATGCTCTAAATGTAATTTCAGTAAATGATGATGAGATAACCCTGAAAATATCCTGTAGCAAGGGCACGTATATTAGGACTCTAATTGAATCTATAGGGGATTATCTTGGTGTCGGAGCATATACTAAAGAACTGAGGAGATTGAAAGTCGGCGTTTTTGAAGAAAAAAACATGATTACCATAGATGATATAATAAGCAATCAGGATTTAATATTACCAATCGATGATATGATCGGTGATATGGATTCTATATTAGTTACTCTAGATGAGTTACAAATACTCAGATTTGGACAGCGTATACATACTGAGAAATATAAAAATATTGATGAAATTGCTATTAAAAACCCAAATTTTAATCTTGTGGGCATTGGGAAAATAATTGATAACTATGTCTACCCAAAAAGATTAATGAACTTTGACGAATAAAGGTTTGTATTAGGCCGTACAGATGATAGAATACTCTCGTTAACGGAGTAGTTTATGGCGTTGGACAATAGTGTCAAAGAAGAGATAGTAAAAAAATATGGAAAATCCGCACAAGATTGCGGTTCTAGTGAAGTTCAAATTGCATTGCTTACGGCAAATATCAATAGTTTATCAGACCATTTTTCGAAAAACTCAAAGGATGTTCATTCCAAGCGTGGGCTCCTCAAAATGGTTATGAAAAGAAGATCTCTAATTAAATATCTTAAAAAGAAAGATATAGCTAGTTATGAGAATCTTATTAAACAATTGGGATTAAGGAAGTAATAATACATGCATACAAAAATATTTGACTTAGGTAGTCAATCGGTAAAGATTGAAACAGGATTAATTGCAAAACAAACTGACGCATCAGTAATAGTAGATATAGAAGGGACAGTTATTTTAGCAACACTCGTTGCAGCCAAAGAAGATAGTGATAGAGATTTTTTCCCGCTTACAGTAAATTATAATGAAAAAACATATGCTGCTGGAAAGATACCTGGAGGTTTCTTTAAAAGAGAGGGTAGACCTACTGAAAGCGAAACTCTAATCAGCAGATTAATAGATAGGCCGCTTAGACCCTTATTCGATTCATCCTATACTAGGGAAGTCCAACTAATCGTAACATTAATATCATATAATCCAGAAGTAGATCCTGAAGTAGCTGCCTTAATTGCGTCATCAGCAGCTGTGAAAGTATCCGGACTTCCATTTAACGGAACTTTAGGAGCTGTAAAAGTTGGATATGATGGTGAAAACTATTTATTAAATCCCAAAAAATCAGATCTAGATAAATCTTTGCTTGATCTAACCGTTGCAGGTACCGAGAGTGCTGTCATGATGGTTGAGTCTGAGGCAAAGGAATTAAGCGAAGATGTTATGTTGGGCGCTGTAAAATACGGCCATGAACAAATGCAAACTATAATTAAAGCTATAGACGAATTCACAGCAGAGATCGGGGTAACTAAACTTGAATGGAATCCAGTCGAAATGGATGATAGTGCATATAATGCTCTTAAAGATAAATACAAAGATAAAATTTCAGATGCTTATGCTATAACTAAGAAGCAAGATCGTAACGAGGCATTATCAAAAATTAAAGAGGAAGTTTTGAGTAATGAAGTTGATGAGGAAGGTGACAATGAGTCTGATGTACTTTCTTATTTTTCTAAAGCTCAAAAGAGTATCGTTAGAGATAGAATAATTGCTGGTGAAAAAAGGATTGATGGTAGAGATAGTTCTACCGTTAGAGCAATTGATGTGAAGATTGGTGTTTTGCCTCGTACTCATGGTTCTGCTCTATTTACAAGAGGTGAAACTCAAGCACTTGTTGTTACAACACTTGGTACTAACAAAGATGCTCAGATGATTGATTCATTGAATGGCAGGATAGATGAACCTTTTATATTTCATTATAACTTTCCTCCTTATTCAGTGGGTGAGATTGGTTTTATTGGATCTCCCAAAAGGCGAGAAATTGGACATGGTAAATTAGCAAGAAGAGGAGTACAAGCAGTTATGCCTACTCTAGAAGAATTTCCATATACAGTAAGAGTTGTATCAGAAATTATGGAGTCTAATGGTTCAAGCTCTATGGCATCCGTATGTGGTTCAAGCTTATCTATGATGGATGCTGGCGTGCCATTATCAGCTCCTGTTGCTGGTATTGCTATGGGTCTTGTAAAAGAAGGAGATAACTTTGTAGTCTTAACTGATATCCTTGGTGATGAAGATCATTTGGGTGATATGGATTTTAAAGTTGCAGGCACAGAAACTGGTATAAATGCACTCCAGATGGATATTAAAGTTGACGGCATTACTTCAGAAATTATGTCTCAAGCTTTAGTACAAGCTAGGGATGCTAGATTGCATATATTGGGTGAAATGGCAAAAGTCATAAGTAAGCCTAAAGATGATATGTCAGAATTTGCACCAAGATATACACATATAAAAATTGATCCATCAAAAATAGCAGCGGTAATTGGTAAAGGTGGAGCAGTCATAAGATCTATTGTTGAAGAAACTGGTGCCGTTATAGATATAACTGATGATGGTGTAGTCAAAATTGCAGCAACAGATCAATCAATAAGTGATCATGCTAAATCTATGATTGAAGAGATAACAGCTGGACCTCAGGTAAACAAAATCTATGAAGGTAAAGTTGTTAAAATAATGGATTTTGGTGCTTTTGTGAGTATAACGCCTAATCAAGATGGTTTGGTGCACATATCACAAATAAGCCAAGAAAGAGTCAATAATGTTAGTGATGTTTTGTCTGAGGGCGATGTTGTAAAAGTCAAAGTTCTTGAGGTTGA
>Ga0222719_10005470_pt1 | contig 10927 bp, 9 predicted proteins | sample C33_34DmetaG_FD_165039 | JGI IMG/M metagenome (GOLD analysis project Ga0222719, IMG submission 165039) | Estuarine water microbial communities from San Francisco Bay, California, United States - C33_34D | ecosystem: Environmental > Aquatic > Marine > Unclassified | place: USA: California...
TAAAGTTATGATTTGAGATTCCTCTGTCATTTCATGTTTAAAATCCCCCCAGATTTCAATGGACTTCCCGTTAATGGAGAGAAGTTTGTCATTGGGCAGAAGTCCCGCCCCTGCTGCTGGAGAGTTTGGAACTACACTGTCTAATACGGCAGGCAGGACCGGTGAAAAAGGGATTAATTCTCCTGATTCAAACATGCGTTTTCCAAAATTTTCGGGGATAGCTAATTGTTCAGTACTCCCATCACTGTGGGCAACGGTTACCGATTCAACTGAACGTAAAAAAAGATATTTATTGATTTCCAATACATTGTCAAGGGTTTCTCCATCTACCGAAATGAGTTGGTCACCCGGTTGAAATCCAATTTCTTGAGCGATGGGAGAGGGGTCAAGTCCGAGGGGCAATGCTTCGGTGTAAAGCGTGTTTTTACCCCAAACAAATAAGATCATGATGTAAATTAGGAATCCCAGAATAAGATTTACCGTGACTCCCCCCAACATGATAATCAATCGCTGCCAAGCCGGTTTTGATCGAAATTCCCAGGGTTGTGCGGGTTGTTTCATTTGCTCCGTATCCATACTTTCGTCAATCATCCCTGAGATTTTGACATAGCCCCCTAGGGGAAGCCAACCGATACCGTAAGTGGTCTCTCCTATTTTCCTTTGAAACAAAGCAAATTTGACGTCAAAAAACAAAAAGAATTTTTCTACTCGAGTTTTAAAAATTCTGGCAGGGATAAAATGACCCAATTCATGAAGAATAATTAATAAGGATAAACTCATTAACAATTGGATCGCTTTAACAACAAATGGACTCATATCATTGTTTTAATTGTCGCAAAAGTAGTACAATGGGCTACATTATAAAAATCCTCAAGAGCTTTTAAGATTCTTTTTTCATTTTCAAATTTTCTAATCCTCTAGGATGCGTTAAATTTGCACCAGCATAGCACAAGATGAATTCAAATTTTAAAAAATACAGCGGCTTTATCGCAATTTTTACAGTGGTTTCCCTAGGTATTTTAGCTCTTTTTTACACGGCTCTCAAACCCCAAAAACGACTGCCAATCTACCAGCCCTCCATGGTCAATTACGAACTGGTTGACAGTACCCTACAACACGTTAAAAAATTTCACAAAATCGCCCCGTTTTCTATGTGGAATCAAAACGGGTTGAACATTACAGAACAAGAGTATAGAGGTAAAATTTACATCGCTGATTTCTTTTTTACCACTTGCCCTTCCATATGTCCTAAAATGACTGCCCATATGGGAATCCTTCAGCAGGAATTTCTCCAGGATCCGCAAATCAAATTATTGTCCTTTAGTGTAACTCCACAAATTGATTCCGTGCCACAATTGAAAAAGTATGCCCTGGAAAAAGGCGTGATCGACTCAAAATGGAATTTAGTTACAGGGGATAAAAAAGAAATTTACACCTTGGCCAGAAAATCTTATCTCGCCGTTAAAGAAGACGGCGACGGAGGTCCCTTTGACATGATCCATACAGAAAACTTTATCCTCGTAGATCCAGAACAGCGCATACGAGGCTTTTACGACGGTACAGAGTTGGAAGCCATGCAACGCCTCATTGCAGATATCTCTATCCTAAAAGAAGAATTTCCCTCGGAATAATTTTTCATCTCTCTACACGCAAAAGGGAAGTTATTTTCCTACTTTTGTTCTTTAAAATGATTCTAAATAATGATTCCACTGGATCAACTTACCAAAGGAGCACGAGCCACCATAGAGTCCATAGAAACAGACCAATTGCCATTAAAGCTGATTGAAATGGGCTGTTTACCCGGAAACGAAATCTCTTTGATTCAAAAAGCTCCTTTTAACGATCCACTTTACCTTAAGATTGACGAATCACATTTAGCAATTAGAAAAGAAACGGCGCAACATATTTTTGTTCGTTTGATCAAATAATCCATGAGCAAGTCATTGAACATTGCATTATTAGGAAATCCCAATACGGGGAAAACCTCTGTATTTAATCGACTGACAGGCTTGTCACAAAAAGTTGGAAACTACCCCGGTATTACCGTAGAAAAAAAAGAAGGGGTCTGTAAACTCAATCGGACGACTAAGGCCCATATAATAGACCTGCCCGGAACCTATAGCCTCAACGCGTCCTCCATGGATGAAAGTGTGGTTATTGAACTCCTGCTCAACAAAAACAGCAAGGATTTCCCAGATGTAGCGGTGGTAGTTACCGACGTTGAAAACCTCAAGCGAAACCTTTTATTGTTTACACAGGTAAAGGATTTAGGAATTCCAACCCTATTGGTGATCAATATGGCAGATCAAATGAAACGCAAGGGAATCAGTATCGATATTCCTTTGCTGGAAGAGAAATTAAATACCAAAATAGCCTTAGTAAGTACACGCGAAAACAAGGGGCTTGAAGTACTGAGGGAGTTGCTGCTGAATTACCGCCAATTGTCTACCGCCCCAACCATAGCTCTTGAATCCATTGATCAAGACTATTTTGACAACCTTAAAAAGGCTTTCCCAAACCAGCAGCTGTACAAATTATGGTTGGTCATTACCCAAGATGTAAATTTTGCCAAAATCGATAGAAATCGGGTGTCGGACACTACCGATTTCAAAACCCAATCTGAGCCGCATTTAAAGCGGATGCAACAAAAGGAGACTGTTAAAAGGTACCAATTTATCAATGGTATTTTAAAAGAAACTTTATTAGTTGACTTGGACTCTGCAACGGATTTGAGGAGTAGATTGGATCGTATTTTAATTCATAAATTTTGGGGGTATGTGATCTTTTTCGCGATCCTGATGACCATTTTCCAATCCATTTTTGATTGGAGCAGTATTCCCCAAGACCTGATCGATTCCACCTTTGCTTCTTTAAGCGAAGGGGTAAAATCTTCGCTTCCTGAAGGGGTATTTACCAATTTACTCGCAGAAGGGATTATTCCCGGTTTGGGAGGCATAGTGATCTTTATTCCACAAATTGCCTTTTTGTTTTTGTTCATCTCCATCTTAGAAGAAACAGGCTATATGAGTCGTGTAGTCTTTTTGATGGATCGAGGGTTGCGAAGGTTTGGATTAAATGGAAAAAGTGTGATTCCACTAATTTCTGGAACAGCTTGTGCCATTCCCGCGGTCATGGCGACCCGAAATATTGAAAACTGGAAAGAGCGTCTGATTACCATTTTGGTAACCCCTTTTACTACCTGCTCTGCCCGACTACCAGTTTATGCAATCTTAATCGCTCTGGTGATTCCTCAAGGCTCTTTTATTGGGTTAAACTACCAAGGCTTGATGCTGATGTTCCTTTATTTGGTTGGGTTTGGAATGGCTTTACTATCCGCATGGATATTGAGCAAAACCTTAAAGATTCAGTCTAAGAGCTATTTTGTGGTTGAAATGCCCAACTACAAGCTGCCTTTACTCAAAAACGTGGGAATAACCGTTTGGGAAAAAACGAGAAGCTTTGTAACGGAAGCTGGAAAAATTATTTTAGCGATTTCTATTCTCTTATGGGTCATGGCTTCTTATGGGCCTGGCAGAGATTTTGAAGAGGCAGAACAAATCGTAACGACCACTTACAGTGAATTAAAAGGGGAAGCACTTGCAACTAAAATTAACGCTTACCGATTGGAACATTCCTACATTGGTATTTTAGGCAAAACACTAGAGCCTGTCATAACCCCCCTAGGGTATGATTGGAAAATAGGCATTGCCTTGATCAGTTCTTTTGCAGCTCGAGAGGTGTTTGTCGGAACCTTAGCCACCATTTACAGTGTAGAAAGCGATGCAGAAGAAACCATTAAAAATCAAATGGCAACGGAAGTGCGTTCGGACGGTACCCCACTCTTTAATCTCGCCAGTGGGATTTCTCTGATGTTATTTTATGCTTTTGCCATGCAGTGTATGAGTACTTTGGCGATAGTCAAAAAAGAAACCAACTCCTGGAAATGGCCTATGATTCAATTGTTTGGAATGTCTATATTGGCTTATGTAATTGCCTTTTCCACCTATCAAATGTTAGCCTAATGGAATGGATTCAGCCCTTTTTGGTTTTCTTAGCAGCCCTTAGCGCCTTGGCTTTTTTGGTTTATAAAGGGATGCCCAAATCAAAATCCAACAAAGGAGGATCTTGTGACACCAATTGTGGTTGTCATTAAAAAAGAGACTTAATTTTTTGTAGTTATTATTTTTTCTTGTTTGCGCTTTTCTAAAATATTTTATCTTTAGAAGAACAAAATTGAAACTTAAACTATTATGACTAACAAAAACAGACTTTTTTACGGGAGTTGTTTTGCACTCATTACTACGGCATTTTCCTTCAGTATTCGGGCTGGAATCTTACCTCAATTAGGGGAAGCATTCAATCTCAGTGGACAACAACTTGGTTTTATTAACTCCATGTGGTTTTTAGGATTTCCTATCTCCATGATTTTAGGAGGTTTATTTTACCACACCATCGGACCTAAACGAATTATGCAATTCGCTTTTTTTACACACATGCTAGGAATCATCCTAACCATTTATTCAGGAGGCTATGTAGGATTGCTTATTTCAACCCTGCTGATAGGAATTGGAAACGGATGTACAGAAGCAGCGTGTAATCCTATGATTGCAGATGCCTATGAAGGCAAGGAAATGAACACATTGTTGAATCGTTTTCACATGTGGTTTCCAGGAGGAATAGTTTTGGGAAGTTTAATTTCAAAATTCATGACGGATGCGGATTTAGGTTGGCAGGCTCAGATTTGGATCATCGTACTTCCAACCTTGATTTATGCCTATTTATTTTACGGTCAAGAATTTCCGAAATCCAAAGTGGAAGCTGCCACTTCGGTAAGCAGTAATTTTAAAGCCATGGCCACGCCTATTTATATTTTTATCTTGGGTTGTATGGCCTTGACAGCCATTTCAGAATTTGGACCCCAACAGTGGACCAGTCTAATCATGCAAAGTAGTGGAGCACAGCCGATGCTGATCTTGGCTCTCATAACAGGACTTATGGCTGTAGGAAGATACTTCGGAGGAGATATCGTACACAAATTTGATCAAACCGGTGTCTTGCTTGGGTCTGCGGTACTTACTGCTATTGGAATTTTCCTTTTCAGTACGCAAACAGGGCAAATGGTCTATGTAGCAGCAATTTTCTTTGCCCTAGGGGTATGTTATTTCTGGCCCAATATGATTGGTTTTGTAGCAGAAAAAATACCTGCTAGTGGCGCTTTAGGAATGTCAATAGTAGGGGGTATGGGAATGTTTTCTACCTCTATTTTTCAACCGATTATCGGAGGGTGGATTGACAACTCTACGGCAGAACAAGCTGCTAACGGATTGACAGGCACCGCCTTGGATTTAGCTGCAGGTCAGCAAACCCTTACGTATATGATTGGATTCCCAGGCGTTTTGATCGTCTTGTTTACCATCTTGTATTTCTGGCAACGGAATTTAAAGCCGGTTGCAGCTTAACCCATCCTTTTTACTGTAAAAAAAGCCATCTCTTTAGATGGCTTTTTTTTAGGTGTTCATCAGTGTTTCAATTTCCTCTACTTCAATAGGAATGGACCCCATGAGGTTGAGAGGAGCCCCTTCGGTTTGGATTACCACATCGTCCTCCAGACGGATACCAAACCCCTCTTGGGGGATGTAAATCCCCGGTTCAACGGTAAAAACCATTTGGGGTTCCATAGGCAGATGAAGCAATCCATAATCGTGGGTATCTAAGCCCAAATGATGGGCTGTACCATGCATAAAATACTTTTTGTAGGCGGGCATTTCGGCGCTTTCATTTTGAAGATCCGCCTTGTCTAAAAGCCCAAGTTTTACTAATTCTGAAGTCATCAATTTGCCTACTTCTACATGAAATTCTTTCCAAATAACACCGGGTCTAAGAAGTTTAGTCGCTTCTTTTTTAACAGTTAATACCGATTCATAAACTTCTTTTTGTCTAGCAGTAAACCGACCCGAAACAGGAACCGTTCGCGTCAGGTCACTGGAATAATTTCCGTATTCGGCTGCGACATCCATCAGGATTAAATCTCCCGAATGACACTGTTTATTGTTTTCGGTATAGTGCAATACGTTAGCGTTTTCTCCTGCAGCGATAATGGGAGTGTAAGCAAACCCTTTGGAGCGATTTCGAATAAATTCATGGGCAAATTCAGCTTCGATTTCATATTCCCAAACCCCGGGTTTGATAAAAGACAACACCCTTCTAAACCCTTTTTCAGTAATATCACACGCTTGTTGAATTTGTTCAATTTCCTCGGGAGATTTTACCGACCTCAATTGCTGAAGAATGGGATTGCTTTTTCCTACCCCATGGGCGGGATAGGTTTTTTTGCACCAGTCGATAAACCGATCTTCTCGAGTTTGGGTTTCCACGGCTTGGCGGTAATGTTCGTTGGTATTAAAATAAAAACAATCGCATTGGACGCTCAATTCTTGAAAGATTCGTTTAAAATCCTCAAGCCAGTATACCGTTTGAATGCCACTTCGTTCACGGGCTTGTTCTTGCGTCAGTTTGGCTCCTTCCCATACAGCAATATGCGCATTTGTTTTTCGAACAAAAAGCACCTCTTGGTGTTTCTTTTCTAGGGCGTCTGGAAATATCACTACTATACTTTCTTCTTGATCAATTCCGCTGAGATAAAAAATATCACGATGTTGCTCAAACGGTAAGGTGCTGTCAGCACTGATGGGATAAATGTCATTGGAGTTAAAAACAGCCAGGCTTTTGGGTTGCAATTCACGGGCAAATTTTTTTCTGTTTTCAATGTACACAGAGGCAGAAATAGGATGGTAACGCATAGATTGTTTTTTACTAAGATAGCTGTTTTTAAAAAGTACAAAATGGGGTTTGCCCAATTTTTCAAAAATTTTGCAGCCTTTAACAGTCAAGTTTTTGTTTAGGGTTTTATTCAAAAAACGACTCAAAAGAGCCCTAAAATTAAACAGAGGATCTTTAGGGTTTAAGGCAGGTACTCATATTTGGAAAAATACGTTAAAGCAGTTTGTCGCTCAGAGTTTATGCCTTAATTTTGTTCCTCAAATTGAAAACTATGACTTTAATCGCCTCTTCAATTGGCAAAAAACTTACCATGGCCCTTTCGGGATTATTTTTGGTGATTTTTTTGACACAACATTTTGTGATCAACCTCACTTCTGTTTTTAGTCCTTCTCTGTTTAACGAACTTTCACATTTTATGGGGAATAACCCTGTAGTTCAGTTCATTTTTCAGCCCATCTTAATTCTCGGTGTGTTGTTTCACTTTATCATGGGATTTGTTCTTGAGCTTCAAAATTGGAAGTCAAGAACTGTAAAATACGCAAGCTATAAAGGGGGCGCCAACGCTCCGTGGGTCTCTCGAAACATGATTTTATCCGGGGCCGTAATCCTTTCTTTTCTCGCGCTCCACTTTTACGATTTCTGGGTTCCTGAGATGAACTATAAATACGTTGAGGGCCTGCCTTTGGATTCTGAGCGCTATTTTGAGGAATTGATACATAAGTTTGAAAGTCCAATACGAGTCGGGATCTATTTACTTTCCTTTGTGTTTCTGGCGCTTCACATGAATCACGGATTTGCCTCTTCATTCCAAACCGTAGGGGTAAACAACAAATATTCCAAATCGATCAAATCCTTTACTACAGCATTCTCATACGGTATCCCGATGGGGTTTGTATTGATTGCATTGTTTCACCATTTAAACGCATTTTAATATGGCATTAGATTCTAAAATACCCAAAGGACCCTTAGCCGATAAGTGGACACAGCATAAAAGCAATATCAATTTGGTGAGCCCAGCAAACAAGCGTTTAATTGACGTGATTGTCGTGGGTACAGGATTGGCGGGTGCTTCGGCTTCTGCTACACTAGCCGAACTGGGCTACAACGTGAAAACCTTTTGTTTTCAAGATTCTCCTAGACGTGCGCACTCTATTGCAGCCCAGGGGGGAATCAATGCGGCAAAAAATTATCAAGGCGATGGAGATTCAACTTACCGTCTTTTTTACGATACCATTAAAGGGGGGGACTACCGTTCTAGAGAAGCTAACGTGCATCGTTTGGCCGAGGTTTCTACCAACATCATCGATCAATGTGTGGCACAAGGAGTTCCTTTTGCGCGGGATTACGGTGGTTTGTTAGACAACAGATCCTTTGGAGGGGTGTTGGTGTCACGAACCTTTTACGCCAAAGGGCAAACAGGACAGCAGTTGCTTCTTGGGGCCTATTCTGCAATGAACCGTCAGATTGGTAGAGGTAAGATCAAAATGTACAACCGACATGAAATGATGGATCTTGTTTTGGTTGAGGGTAAAGCAAGAGGAATCATCGCTCGAAATTTAGTCAACGGTAAATTAGAACGTCACAGTGCACATGCAGTTGTAATTGCCTCTGGAGGCTATGGAAATGTGTTTTTCCTTTCTACCAATGCCATGGGAAGTAACGTTTCAGCCGCTTGGAAGATCCACAAAAAAGGAGCACATTTTGCCAATCCTTGTTTTACTCAAATTCACCCGACTTGCATTCCTGTTTCAGGAGAGCATCAATCTAAATTGACCTTGATGTCGGAGTCTTTGAGAAACGACGGAAGGATTTGGGTGCCTAAAAAACTAGAAGATGTCAAAGCGATTCGCGAAGGAAAATTAAAGCCTACAGCAATAGCTGAAGAAGACCGCGATTATTATTTGGAAAGACGCTATCCTGCTTTCGGAAACCTTGTTCCGCGAGATGTAGCTTCACGTGCGGCTAAAGAACGTTGCGATCAAGGATACGGAGTCAATAAAACAGGAGAGGCCGTTTATTTGGATTTTGCTACTGCCATTGAGCGTTATGGCAAAGAACAAGCTCACGTCAAGGGGCTGGATGAAAACGATGCGGCTGTAGTAAAAAAACTGGGTCAAGAGGTAATCCGTGCAAAATACGGTAACCTCTTCCAGATGTATGAAAAAATCGTAGATCAAAATCCCTACGAAACCCCGATGATGATCTATCCAGCAGTGCATTATACCATGGGTGGAGTGTGGGTAGATTACAACCTCATGACCACCATACCCGGATGCTATGCTATAGGAGAAGCAAATTTTTCTGACCATGGCGCCAACCGACTTGGGGCTTCTGCTTTGATGCAGGGGCTTGCAGATGGTTATTTTGTATTGCCCTATACCATCGGAGATTACCTTGCACAGGACATTCGTACGGGAGCCATAGCTACCGACCTTCCTGAATTTGAAAAAGCAGAAGCTTCCGTCAAAGCCCAATTGGATGCTTTCGTAAACAACCAAGGAACACATACCGTAGATTATTACCACAGAAAATTAGGTAAAATCATGTGGGACAAATGCGGGATGTCACGGAACGCAAAAGGACTTACTGAAGCCATAGCTGAAATAAAATCTTTGAGAGAAGATTTTTATAAAAATGTAAAAGTTCCCGGAACCACTTCCGAGTTTAATCCTGAATTAGCAAAAGCTGCTCGGGTAGCAGATTTTCTGGAGTTAGGGGAGTTGTTTGCTAAAGATGCCTTAGAACGCAACGAATCTTGTGGAGGCCACTTTAGAGAAGAATCGCAGACTCCTGAAGGGGAAGCCCTGCGCGATGACGAAAACTTTACCTTCGTTTCCGCTTGGGAATACAAAGGCGATCCTTCCAAAGCAACGTTGCACAAAGAGCAATTGAACTACGAAGAAATAGAAGTTAAAACACGATCTTATAAATAGAATGATGAATTTGACACTCAAAGTTTGGCGACAAGCCAATGCAGACGCGAAAGGAAAAATGGAAACCTACCAAATAAGCGAAGTTTCTCCAGACATGTCTTTTCTTGAAATGATGGATGTGCTCAATGAAGAGTTAATAGAAAAGGGAATCGATCCTGTTGCTTTTGACCACGATTGTCGTGAAGGAATTTGCGGAATGTGTTCGATGTTTATCAATGGAGAAGCGCACGGACCCGACCGCTTGGTGACCACCTGTCAACTGCATATGCGGAAATTTAAAGATGGGGATACCATTACCATTGAACCGTTTAGAGCTAAGGCTTTTCCAGTGATTAAAGACCTTACAGTAGATCGTTCTTCCTTTGACCGCATACAACAAGCCGGAGGTTTTGTAAGCGTCAATACTTCAGGGAATACCCAAGACGCCAATGCCATTCCTATTGACAAACACGATGCAGACAAAGCTTTTGATGCGGCTGCTTGTATCGGTTGTGGAGCTTGTGTTGCTACCTGTAAAAATGCTTCAGCCATGTTATTTGTTTCTGCAAAAGTATCTCAGTATGCATTACTCCCTCAGGGTAAAGTAGAAGCTACCGATCGCGTGCTCAATATGGTGAATCAGATGGATGAAGAAGGATTTGGAAATTGTACCAACACGGGGGCCTGTGAGGTAGAATGTCCCAAAGGAATTTCCCTCGAAAATATCGCGCGAATGAATCGTGAATATTTGTACGCGAGTTTAAAGGGATAATTTTTTAAAATTTATAAACCATACCGTAATTTACCGTTCGGTTTTGATACACCCTTTTTGTAAGGGTGTCTTCGAAGGCATCATCATTATTAAAATTGAGTAGGCCGTAGTTGTATCGCAGGTCAAATGAAAATTTTGGGTTTACTTTAAATTCAAACCCCAGCAACAAACCTAAATCAAACATTTGAAATCGGTCCTTGATCGGTGTAAGTTGACCCAGGCTATTCAGCTCTTGAGCGTTTAGAATTCTGCCGAAATAGCCACCGAGGTTAAAACACAAGTCTTCCTTGGCCTCATATTTCATCAAAAGGGGAATACTGAGTTGCGTAAGGTTCAATCGCTTTCTTTTATAAAGTTCGGTTTCTCTAAGTAGCATGCCGTTGCCTGTGTAGAGCACTTCCATTTGAAACAGCCGCCTTGAGTCCTTCATTTTAAATTCCATTACCCCACCCTGATGGGCAGG
>Ga0222719_10005476_pt1 | contig 10922 bp, 15 predicted proteins | sample C33_34DmetaG_FD_165039 | JGI IMG/M metagenome (GOLD analysis project Ga0222719, IMG submission 165039) | Estuarine water microbial communities from San Francisco Bay, California, United States - C33_34D | ecosystem: Environmental > Aquatic > Marine > Unclassified | place: USA: California...
ATACAACTTTTTTATTTTCAAATTACAAATGACTGCTTCTGTAATAATACACGAGGAATTGAATAATGTACAACAGATAGATATTGACATTCACCCTAGGAAATATGAAATCTTTAAAATATTAGGTAAGGCTACCTTTATAGGCCAATGGCCTGACTATGACGTAGTAATCATGAAAAGTGAAAATGGGGTAGTACCCAACCAGAACACTCTACCGTATCCATTTCACAACGAAACTGTTAAAGGTAAAATACTCTTATTGAAAATGGATGAAAACTCGGAACATAAACCTTTCGAATTACAGGAGTTTATTTCTTTGAGGGAACGAATGCTTCACACTTTAGTACAGCCTGTGTATACTTTAGGGCAAGTTGAAAATGTATAAAAGCCCATTCCATCATGTCACTCACCTTGACCTTCATGGGATTACTGTTCACCACTTTTTGTAAATTAACCTTTTCCATGTTCACAGAATCGTGCATGGCGTCATCAACAGCCTTTAGCCACATGACATGGGATTCATTTTTTGGATCGAATGCTGACAACATTTGTATAATACACTTATATATTCTTTAAACTGTAATCTAGATTCTCCCTGTACACTACTTCATCCGCAAATCCATCATATTCTTGTCCTTGCATACGAACGGATTTTAATTCTTCATTATCAAAATAATGACAATAAAAAAATGATAAATCATTTACAACAGACGCCCACTCTAAAAAATGATCATCTTGTTTTCTGACAACAAGATTTTCTAATAAATCATTATAATTTTCTCTTATTTCCAAGGGCACCTCCTTTACCTTGAATATGGGAGACGATAAATCTACAGAAGGCCAATGGCCATATACACTTTTATGTTTACATGCATATACACGGTACTTATTGGCTTGTGCTCTATTTTTAAAACACAGGGTTCTGGGTTTTTTATTAGGGTCCAGTATAGTAGCCAGCCTTTGTGTACCTTCTAGTTCCACGAAGTAATACTCCATATATTATTCTAAGATTAAAACCTTAACTTATTATATGGCGATGAACGTCCCACAAACTCCGGGTCAGTGTGCATATGTTAAACGTATTAGATCACAAAAACCTATTGTGATTGCCACTGGCCCGGCAGGCTCTGGTAAAACTATGTTAGCTTGTCAACATGCGTCGGAATGTCTATTGGATCGTGATTATAATAAGATTATTCTCACACGACCCATCGTAGCCGCAGACGAAGACATGGGTTACTTACCCGGTGAATTGGAAAGAAAAATGGAACCATGGATCAGGCCGATGGTCGACATAGTGGAGACATACCTCACCAGGAGCCAATTAGACCGACACGTGTCTATAGAACCTCTTGGTTTCATGAGAGGTAGGACGTTCAACAATTCGTTCATCATAGCAGACGAGATGCAAAACAGTACACCCAATCAGATGAAGATGTTACTCACGCGCTTGGGAGATGGTTCTAAGTTAATCATCACAGGTGACATGGAACAGAGTGATTTGGGTTTGGAAAATGGTCTAGTGGACATAGTTAATCGCGTAAAAGATACGGAACTTGAATATATAGACTATGTTACTATGACCGAAGATGATATCATCAGACACCCGGCGGTTTCGGAAGTATTAACCCTGTATTAATTAACCATTCAGTCGTAATCGGCATGTTTGATTTATAAATAGGTATTATCTGCTGTTCAATTTTATACATAGAATCCTGCATTATTCTCTCGACTGTATCGAATATTTTTTCATTTTGAAATCTTTTTAATATTATTTTTCCATAATCCCAACAATCTTGGGAAATTATTTCTTGTACCCTAGGTATAATTTCATTCATAAAACCCTGAACTTTTTTGTATATTTCAGGATCCCACAAGGTTTCATGAATGTAATGATATCCCTTCAAACTTCCCAAGTAACCGATGTATGAATGTGTACCGTTCAAAATACATAATTTTCTTAATTCATAACTAGTTACATCGTCGGTGATAATAACTCCAACCTTTTCCCAAGAAGGACGAATCCCATCTACAAAAGAATCTTCTATCACCCAAGATTTATAAGATTCACATATTACATCCCTAGGGTGAGAGTTTTGGGGTGTTATTCTGTCTACGACAGTACTTGGAAATCGACATTCTGTATCGATCCACCTTTGAAAAACGTTGTCGGATAATTTACATTTTTCTTTCACTATTTTTCCATTATTTAACATATTATCACAAGACATTATGGTATATGGTCTCATTTTTCGATAATATCTCAGGGCCAACCCAGATAATAAAAGTCCAAATGTACTCACAGATTTCACTTTCGCGGGTATACCCTCCATAAGGCATGAATATATAAGGGATACATCGTCAATAGTCAATGACTCACTGTACCCATTTTCTGTGATTGTTAATGACACTATATGTACATCAGGGCGTGCTAGGATATTGAGAGTATGTGTAACATCCTCATTAGCTAAAATATAGTCACTAAGTGTATTGATAGTCATAGTTGTGGATACACCATTTTCGTCCCAGCTCGTTACATCGTAACGCCACGAATTATCTTTTAGGGAATCCCTTATAGGGACATCCCCGTATAACATACCTATACCTATATATCTCCAATCTTCTCCAAGCTCCGTGAGATACGTCTCCTGATGGGATCTATGAAAATTACCAATTCCTACATGAGCAATGTATTTCATTATATCAGGGAAATATTAAAATATTTACACAAAATAAACAATGAGTTCAGGATTACCAGACAAAGCTCTCGCGTTAGTTACATCTGTTTTTGTAATAGCATCGTCATCTTTATTTATAGATGTTTACAGGAATTGTGATGCCGCTAAAAACAAGAAAGCTTATAAAGATTTCATGGATAAGGGTTTTGGCCCAATTTTCTTAGCCGTTGCAATTACGATTGGATTTTTATGTACGTTTGTAATGAGGGCTAAATCTAGTGTACATTTATCATCCGCTATGTTATCCCTGGTCGGTGTGGTTATGGGAGGTATGACATTGGGTATAACAAAGGAATGTAAAGATTCTACAGGAAAGATGAAAATAGGAAAACCCGAGGATCGTAAAAATTTTGCAATCGCAAGTTTAGTCGCGGCCGGTGTCGGAATATTTTTACACGGTGGTATGTGGATGGCGAATAGATAATCAAATATATATAATATAGAACATGCAAGTACATCAGGGGGTGTATGTACTCCTGCTTCTACTTGCACATTTAATGAAAATGCAAAGAAAATTAACACCAGATGAAAAGTTTCAAATGTTTCAAGCCCTGGGGTCCCTCTTTTCACGGGTCTTGGCTTTCGAAAGTAGTCGGGATAATATGTACAATTGTATAGCAAACACCAACGAACTATATATAACAGAATAATTTGCACCCTTTTTGTATTGATAAGTTATCCATAAAGATGAAGATAAAAGACCTAGTGATATATACGGAACGCTGTAACTTTCTACGTTATCCGTTTTCAAGAGATCCCTGAAACTTACCATGAGTTGAAATACACCCAAGGAAACAGCTGATAAAGCTAAAATGTCACCTTTCATTTTATATAATTAAAGATTTTAATATTTGTTACTATATAAAATGGAAAATCCCAAGCTCTCTAAAAAGATCGAACTTCTCGTCAAGAGGTATAAGAAAACTGGTGTCAATAAGGAAAACATCAGTGGTATCGTTTCCTCGCTCATGATGGAGGTGCACACCCTAAAGGGAATGAAGGGCTACGAAAAGAAGGAATTAGTTCTGGATCTCATTTATACACTCATTGAACAGATAGACGAGGGTGAGGAAGACTCTGAGTTCGAGACAATGTTAAAGGGTATGGTTCCTACAATGATTGATGGATTTGCCGTAATGCTAAAGGTAAATAAGGGTTGTGGTTGTTTCAAATAATAATGAAGTTCCCTTCTCTAGAAACTATGGTAAGCTATGGCATCTATACGGTCCGTGACCTCAAGCTATACGCCGCTAACAAACTCAATAAAAGAAAGGTTCAGATTATGAATGAATGTCACAAATGTGCATATGTACATGATCACGTGACATGTCCTAAGTGCTCTTCTTAATGACCAAACCCAATACATTTTCTAAATTATTTTGTTCCCTCTTGAGGGGTTTATTCCTCTTAAGTCGGAGAGTCTCATTATTTCCCGTTGCATTTTTTATGTCATACATTTTTTTAGTGTTGGACATAACTGGTATCACGGTACTCTGAACTTCCTCTTCATTAATTTTCTTGTGTTTTTCTGGTATGGAATATGTATTCTCTCTAAACTTTTCTATAGTGAGATCCCCTCCGAACACTTGAAGCCTTTGGCGTTTTGGCGCGGCTTTAACCATTTTAGCAATACCTTCACCGGTCATTTTTTTACGCATGAGAATTATGTGTCCACATATGATACCACCTCTATTTATACCGTACGTTTCAAGTGCATAGGTTTTCATACAACTCCACGAACAAAAATGCCCGAGGGTCTTGAAAGTGTCACGTCTGTCATCATAACCATAAGGTAACTTTAATGGTATGTTTTCAAATGGGTGACAGCACCACCAGCACCACATAATTTTATTTTAAATAAACTCTTTAAGCTACAATTAAAATTATAAAAAGAATACATATTATAGCAATAACCCACCAATATTTTTTTAATGTCTCTTTATTTAATTTGAAATCTTCTTTATCGTCATCGGGACCAGGGCCAGGCGCAGGGCCAGGTGCAGGGCCAGGTGCAGGGCCAGGTGCAGGGGTAGGTGAGGGATCCCCACTAGGAGCAGGTACACTGGGAGCCCCACTGGGAGCCCCACTGGGAGCCCCACTGGGATCATCACCAGTAACCTCAATAGGACCCCTATTAGGAACCCCGGTAGGACCCCCACTCCCTGACCTGCTATTTTGTTTTATATTGCATTTTTGTGTTACATTACTTTCATTAAGATCACGCGCGGTAACACCCGGTTGACATATAGCTATCTGTGTGTTACAATTTACATTGTAACCAGATGGTAAATACTTATCACCAGAACAATATTCCATTCCGCATGGTAAACTATTCATAGCTATATCTTCAGGAAGGCCGAGTTTTTTCATATTATCAACTAACTTTTTAGCCTTGAAACAACCAGCTGCATTGGAGTTACTTTTACACACAGTTGAATAATTTGTAACGTTATAACACGAACATTTTCCATTTGTGGGATTTGATTTACAATAATTTTGATATATTTCTTCCTTATTTGTAATATTACCACACATACCTGTATCAGTTATATTAGAACCTTTTGAACACCAAGATTTTAAAAGTGTATCATGGACAGTCGCCCCCAAATTTTGAGAATTACAAATATTCTTTTTATTTTTCATGTTGTTATCCTTAGAACAAAATCTTTTACCAACTTCTTTATTTACACTATTCTGAATACATGTTTTATCATTTGGTAACTTGAACATAAGATTTTTTTCTTTACTACATAAATGTTCAATTAGATCTGTATACATATCTAATCTTTCATCACCATCTGGTATATTTGCTCTCACCTGTCTAATCTTTGTTTCATTTTCATCGTATGCACATGCATATCTAGGTGGATTTGGATCAAGCTTATTATCTTCTCCTCTTCTGACTCTGTTTCTAATCGGATATCTATCACCACCCGCTGGACATGGATCCTTCCTAACACCAGGTTTTATTTCATATTCACCATGGTGATTTTCATGAAACATTCCTGGTATCCATTGAGGAATCCCGTACACATTCATTCTTCCGACAGCTTTAGTATCATATGGAATTCTTTTAATACTTATACCAGATACTTCCCCCACCATATCACCAAGATTCCAATAACCTTCGGAATATGCAGTCGCAGGTGACCAACCTCCACCTTTTTCTTTTATAAGTCTATCAAAATCTCCAAAGTGATTATGTTTAGTTAATATCACGGAATATTTATCATCACCACAATTTCTTAATTTAACTGCCATTCCAACATCATTATCTATAGCACCACTAAAAATTGAATCCTTATCTGGAGATAATCGATATGCTTGTGGTCTATCATATGGATATGTAATATTTCCATCCCTATTATCTACAATGTCAACGTAACAAGTATTCGCAATCCTGTTTTCCTGTTTTTTTTTGTAAAAAGCTTTTGATTTTTCAAGTTCTTCTCTAAGTTTTTTTTGGTATGCAACCATTTCCTCCCTAGCTTTTGCAGCTTCTGCTTCTGCCTTCTCAGCAGCTCTTTTCGCTGCTTCTTCTTTTTTCTTTTTCGCTGCTTCATCTCTCTCCCATAGAGCATTAGCAGCAGCAGCTTCAGCTGCAATCTGGGCTGCAATCTGGGCTGCTAGAGCCTCTTCCGCTTTCTTTTTTTCAGCTTCTGCAGCTGCCGCTGCTTGTATTTGTGCATGTATATTTTCAGGTTTAAAAAAAGCAAACGCCATTTATTAATATTATATATCATTTTATTTTGGAATTGTAATAATACCATATTTTTTTTTCTAAATTATTATAATGGGAGCTGGAAACAGTAAAAAGCAAGTTATAGAACAAACGTTTAAAACTGATATACTCAACAAAGAGATTCAGAATTTTATATCAAATAATTCACAGACTGTATCAGCAGCCGGATACAATACCCAAACGGGGAAGGTGCGAATTGGAGGTGATGTTTACGGTTGTGATATTATGTTACAACAAAATATCAATTCAAAAACTACATCTACCGGTGTACTTGATGTTGAACAATTGGCTGAACTACAAAAAATGGTAGAAAGTAAATTAAAAACAGAGGCAAATGCTGAACTTGATAAATCATCACAAATGGGTACCGTAGATTTCGGATCTAAATCCAATCAAGAAGTTAAAACAGAGGTAGAAACTATAATTACAAATGTATCTGAACAGACATTTTCTCAGAATAATTATAATGAAATACTTTCTACACAAACAAATACACAAGATATGGATTTTGAAATAGCAGGAAATATTGATTGTAGGGAAGGAGGTGGTATAGATCTTAAACAGGATATCACTTCACAGATTGTAGCTAAAGCATTAACTGAATCTATGATGGATGCCTTTGTAGAAGCAGAACTAACGGCTAATATTATTACAGAGTCGGAAACAACAGTGACTTCCTCAGATGAGGGTTTTGCCGGTTTAGCGGATAGCGTTTTGGGTGGTATAGGAGATATAGTGGGAAATATTTTTGGTAGTAATGCATTTATTATTATTGCAATAGTTGTGGCGGTTTTGGGATTTATATTCCTACTTTTGAAATCTGGCGGGATGAAGGGTGGTAGAAAATCATCATTTCAACCCACACAAATGCCACAAATGCCACAAATGCCACAAATGCCACAAATGCCACAAATGGCTATGGGTGTGCCATTTAAAGGAAAATAATTAAAGAAATCATTTACTTTAAATAATAATGATTCTCAGCATTGATGTGGGAATTAGAAATCTAGCAATGTGTTTATTCGATGAAACATCAAAACATATTAAACAGTGGGATGTTTCCGGGATACCACCTGAACATAAAGATGGTGTGTACGTTTCTTTGAGAGATCATTTAGATGAGCGGTCATGGGTGTTGACGGCTGACACTATTCTCATAGAGAAACAACCTGACAAAAACAAAAAAATGAAAATGGTGGAGCACTTCTTACATGCATATTTTGTCATAAAGTCCCCAAAGTCGGAGACTATCATTTACGATGCACGATTCAAGGTGCCCGATGTGGCTGGACCTGGTAAAAAGCAATATGCTAAGAGGAAAAAGACCTCCATAGAGAGATGTGAAGTCTTTATCCATGAAAATGCATGTAATGCTGAATGGATACCTATATTTAACAAATCAAAAAAGAAGGATGATCTCGCGGACACTGTTATGCAGGCAATAAGTTATACAAATAGAATACCACCCAAAGCCTCCAAGGCTCCCAAACCCCTAGTGGCTCGAAAACCCAATGAAAATCAAAAGGCCACTAAATATTCAAAATCTAATCTCGCGTGGATTTATAAAAATAAACCCAAGTGTGAATGCCTAGAAAACAATAAAAGATTCATGAAGGATCTCAAGAGGTACTACAAAAATCTGGACGAACTCATTGCTGAGATAGGGTAATTTTAACTATACTAGATCCCCTAAATCCCTCAATGTTAGTGATTCCCTTCTCTTTACAAAACTGTGTTACTGCAGCTTCTACTCCACTGTGGGTAGTATAGTCGTGACATAAAATGACTCCACCGGGTTTCATTTTAGGGTAAACAGCCTTCAGATCCCTAAGAGTACCAAAAATAGAATGATCTCCATCGATAAATGCAAGATCAATGCTTTTATCTTTGTGAATACCGAGTGTATAGGAACTATCACCCCTAATGGGTATAACAATATTTTGAAGATTATTATTTCTTACATTTTCATAATATTTCAAAAAATAATCTTCACATTCCGGTGGTGGCCCACTTTCAGTAGTGAGATCTTTCATGTTTTTTTCCCAAATATCATGGGAATAAATGGTCGTACCATGTTTCGTACAGAGACCTGCGAGCACACTGCTACATCCCAAATAACTACCAGTTTCAATGTAAAGGGAATTAACTGGTAACTTATGGTATTCACTTATAAGTGCAAGTGTGTCATTTTGATTAAGGGTACCCTTCACACCATTAACAAAAGTATAAGCGATGCCGTCAGAATCTACTGTAAAGTCAAGATCCATATATAGTTACTGGGTGCTAGTCTTTTAACCAATTTACTTAAAGATATAAAAGTATAAATACATAAATGGAAAAAGTACATGACCATGGCTTCGTTAGACTTGTTGATCACATGCCCCGTGAAAACCTAGATAATGCCATTGTTCAGGCGGCTAGGGTATCCTACGGTGACGGGACAAAAACGACTCGTGGTGACACTGGTCTCATTAGGTATCTCATGCGTCACTGGCACACTACACCTTTCGAAATGGTGGAATTTAAGTTTCACATTAAGATGCCAATTTATGTTGCTCGTCAGCACATGCGGCATCGTACAGCGAGTATTAATGAATTATCTGCTAGGTATTCGATCGTGCCAAAGGAATATTATACACCTGAAGAAGTGAGAGGTCAGGCAAAAATAAATCGTCAGGGGTCAGAGGGAGTTGTTGATATAGATACTAAGCAGATGATTCAGCACCATGATGATTCATTTGCTATGTACGAGGAACTCCTAGAAAAGGGTGTATGTAGGGAGCAGGCCAGGGGTAATCTCCCGCAATCTACATACACAGAGTTTTATTGGAAGATTAACCTTCATAACCTTCTTCATTATTTGCATCTCCGTATGGATGCACATGCTCAGCAAGAGATTCAAGATTATGCAAAGGCTATTTACAGACTCGTGGAGCCATTGGCACCCATAGCCATGAAGGCATTCGTTGACTTTAGGGTTAATGCAGTTACCCTCACGGGTCCGGAGATTAAATATATTACAGAAGGAACACCCATAGAATCTCCCGGAGAAAAAAGAGAATGTGAAGATAAATTAAAAATTTTGGGCTTAGATAAAAATATCACAAAAGAATAAAATGTCAGCTCTCCCCAATATCCCTTTCTTCCCCACAACCAGTATCCAAGATAAGTTCAAGAAGTTTCGCAAGAATATGGACAAGCAGCACAACGAGCGTATGAAGGAACTTGGAGATAAAATTAAGGACATCGCGGACAAGGAAACCAAGCGTGCCAAGGACATTGCTCAGGAGCACAAGGACTTTTTTACACCTGAGAAAGAAGCACCTAAGAGTACTACACAGATTGACTTTTACGAGAAATAAATATATTACATATGATTCATATATACGGTAAAATAAACAACGTATTTATGGTGTCATCCTTTAATTTCCATTGGAACCCTATTCATTATTTCTTCTGTAGTCTTTACAAGTTTATTTTTACCGTCATGATGAAAACCATCCTCTATTAATTTTTTGTATTTTTCCACATTTACATCAACATTACATTCATCATGACAGTGAGCATAATGTCTTATTTTATTAGCTACGAAATGCTCATCACCAAATGAAGACAGGTGCCACCCAGCATCTTTATATTTTGGTACAGACCATCTCAGTTCACGGAGTTGTTGAGGTTGAAAATGTTTGAGAATATATTTTCTCGTAATCACTGTTCCAAACCAAGGTTCAACTTCATTCATAAAATTAAAATTATATTGAAATCCTACCATGTGATACGACGCAGCCTTGACATTCTGGGGTATATAAAGGTATTCCCTATTTGGTATTTCATCGACATCCGAAATAAGAACAAATGCATCATCTGGAATATCATCGAGACCCCTGGTAATACAGTTACGTTGGTAATTTTCCCTAATCCATGGATTGTGGGAATCTGGATTATCTTCTACAACAATATGAATTATTTTATGTTCCCATTCCTTGAAAAGTTCCTTATTATTTTTGTAATATAAATCTTTTGGTTCACCTCTGTGTGTTACAGTAGATTCAACAATTACAAACTTATCAACCTCGGGGGATAAGTATGTAAGACGTTTCTTTAACACATCAATTTCATTGTAAAATGTAAAACAATCGACAATCATTGTTATTGTTATCACATCTTTATTCTTTAATCCCGGATAATACATTGTATAATACAAGAACAATCATGAACTCTGTGATGTATCCTTTTTCTAATGCAACAATTGCCATGAGTAAAACATATTGAGAGTTTCTTATTTCTTTTTGTGTTTTTTCTATAGACCTTCGAACGGATGAACGTGACTTCTCTAAGCCTAGTACAGCCGTACTAATATCCCTAATACGCGAAGGCATTTCTGTTGTAGCGCTCACGAGGTCATTAATATCAACCAGATCCGAAATCTGTTCCTTTACAAG
>Ga0222719_10005479_pt1 | contig 10917 bp, 12 predicted proteins | sample C33_34DmetaG_FD_165039 | JGI IMG/M metagenome (GOLD analysis project Ga0222719, IMG submission 165039) | Estuarine water microbial communities from San Francisco Bay, California, United States - C33_34D | ecosystem: Environmental > Aquatic > Marine > Unclassified | place: USA: California...
CAGCAGAAAGGATATACAGTATTCTGTCAATATCTTTTTTGATGTGGGCTAGATGGTTATTTTCAATGGTATCTATTTTATTATAAAGTACTTTGATTTCACCTTTTACTTCAGCTACTTCTAGCTTAGTTTTATCTACTTTATATGCTTCCATTAGAATAATGTCTCGTAAGGATTTCTCACAAGCCCTCCTAGTTTATATTGTGTATATCTAGGCCCTTTATATCTAGGATGACCTAATTGTCCTAAAACAAAATCTGTAGCTACATCAGCTGCAATATCAGAAGGCACTTGACCTTTTTCTAATTGATCTTGTACAGTTCTTACACTACTTTGTAACCAAATAGGTAAAAATCTTTGACCAGCTTGACCACCAATTTTCATAGCTTTTTCTATAGCTGTATCATCTTTTTTAGTAATACTTGGTGAATATCCAGTAGTTAAATACTGTTTATTAGTCAATACTTCGGTAACAGTTCTGGGTAAAGATCCAATCTTTTTAAGAGCTGTTTTTTGAGGATCTGTAATCCAATGAAAAGGCTCCATAAGTTGTTTAGAAAATGTAAGTACATCACCATTTCCTAGATCAATTCTAGTAGGATCTTTGTTTTCTAATAATGATTTACCACTAAATATATAGTTTAATGCACTGCCTGCTACTGCATACATAATAGCAGCTCTAGCAAAGTAATATCCATATAGTCTTCTAGCATCTGTATTATTTTCAAATGCAGGTAACGATTTACCAATAATTCTTAAATTAGATATAGTCCAATCAGGTGCAAACATAAGTAGTTGCATATATCCTCTAGATCCTGGTTGGAATGTAGTTTGAGCTAATTTCTTAAATATAGGTGTTTGTATTCTTCTGGTCATGTTAAACCAATCTTGACCACCATAGGCATCATTTGTAAATTGTGCTGCCATTCTAGCTTTTCTATGAATCTGCGATTGAGTAATATCAACAGCAGGATCTATCATTTTATTAAGCTGTGTTAAGAATGTATATACTTTAGCATGAGTAAAGATACGATCCCATGTAATTCTATCAAACCATTTAAATACATTTTCAATTTTTTCACCACCTTGAATACCAAATTGACGTTTAAGTAATCTATCAAACTTACGCATTTGTGCATAAAATCTATCAAATCCTGCATCTTCTGGTGTACTAATTACAAGTCTATTAGCTTGTGCAAATCTTATTACATCATTAAAACCTGAGTCTTTAATAGCTTGATTAGCATGGGGAAATTCTTTTAGATACAATCCTGTATCATCTATCATTCTAGATATTTCTGTAGATTTTTTAGAGAATGCTTCTTTAGTAAATTGTTTAATAGTTCTAAATTTAGAACCAGCAAATATCATAGATTCTATTAATGCACCTGCATGAAAGAAAGAAAAACCAACTGCTAATCTTTTCATCATAAGATTAAGAGTGAAGATACCTGATGTTAATGCACCTTCAGTTGTAGCATCAAATATCATTCTTAATGATTTTTCAGTACCTCTAGCTACAAATATATCTCCACCTAAATATGGATGTTTAAATGGTGTATAGTATTCAGAAAACTGTTTACCAGTACCTTGTAAGAATTTAGCTGTACCAGCTTGTATTTTTGAATCACTAATTAATAATGGAATGTTATATTGTTTATCTTTATATCCAATAGATATTGGACTAATTCTAGATGTTTTAAGATATTTAACAAGTTCTCTTGTACTTACAGATTTAGCTACAGAAAATCCATATAGTCTTATAAGTTCAGCAGGATCATCCATGCCTTTCTTTAATACTTTTCCAGCAGCTAATCCCTCATTAATATCTGAGAATAGTCTTTCTTTACCAAATCTAAATCCTGGTGAAACACCATATACTTTTTCATTAGATAGTAAGTCATCTACATATTGAATAGGATTGTTTCCATTAAAATCGTCAAATAATAAAGGCAGATAGTTTTGTCTATAACCTCTAATAATGTTAGGATCTGTTTTGTTTAATACTTTATAATATTGATCTAATACTTTACGAATATATCTAGCTGCAACTAATTCATTTTTAGTCATATTAGCTTTAGTTAATGGCTTACCATATTGGTTGTAAACTAATCTACCATTAGCTAGTTTAGTACCTTGTATATAATGAAATATTTTAACTCTTGATGTGTCATCAGGAATAAAATCTTTAATTTTTTTAACTATTGGAATAACATTACTATTAAGTTTGTTTTGTAATATGTTATGTGCATCTAATGCATTTTCTACAGTATCAATAGATCTAGTAACAAAAGCTTTTTCAGGGTTTTGTAATAATTTAAATAAGCCTTTACCTGCAAGATAAATACCTACACCAGCTCCAAAACCATATGCAGCTTCTTCTAATTTATCTTTTTTTTCTGTAAGAAATTGTGCAGTAGCACCTATAGCTCCAACACTAGCTGCTTTAAATGCAGTAGCTTTAGCCATGTCTAAACCTTTTTCAGCAGGTTCTCTCATAGCTGAAGAAACCATAGCTGTTAATCTTTCAAATTCATTAGCTGGTATATCATCTTTTAAGAAGTTAAATGTATCTTCAACAACTTTATAATTACCTGTTTTAGTATTTACATCTAAAGCTTTATCTAAACCACGTTTTCTAACAGCTTGTATCATGGCTTGATTAACTTTATCAGGTACTATACCTGTTTCTCTAGAAGTCATAGCTCCTATTCCACCAAATACTCCACTTAATACAAGACCAGCAGTAGCTCCTATTGTTGTTTCTGTAGTAGTTCTACCAAGATCTAATTCGCCTTTTTCTCCTAGCTGTAAGCCTGTTGAAAAGGCTAATGGAGTAAATAGAGTAGCAGCAGCTCCATATTTAATATCTTTTATATATTGTTCTTTAAATGCTTTAGTTTTAAATCCTACTCTTTTAGAGTACTTAGACCTAATAGCATTAGTCATACCTCTACCTAATTTAGCAAAAAATGTACTTGGAATAGCTAATAGATATGGATCAGCAAGTACCATATTAACTAATTCAGCACCCAGTATACCTGGATGTTTTTTAGCTAATTTAGCAACTTCACCAAAATCAAATTTCTGATCACCTTCTTCAAGAAGATAACCAAATTTATTATATATACGTTGAGCTTCGTTGTACTGACCAGTACCTTGTAGTTGAGGGTTTCGTTCTAAGAAAGTTAAAGCATCTTGTGCTTGTTTCTTTTTAGTATTGCCAGTCATCCATTGATATAATGAGGCAGGGAGGGATTCTTCTAATACAAGTTCAACAGGGTTTCTAAGACTACCAAAGAATCCTGGTGGTTTTTCTATATTAGATTGTATTGGATTTTGTAATGGATCTTTAAGATCTCTTATAGGATCATTGAGATTAAATTCATTAACCCTAATATCATTAGCCATTATTTTCTTTTTCTAAAGATATTATATTTAGGGTTTTCTCTATATGTTTTGTAAGTTCTACCAACCATAGCTGAAACTTCTCTTTCATCTAATCCCATTTGTTTTAAACCTTCATTGCTAAATGTAGATTTTTTAGCTTTAACGCTTTTCATTTTAAATGGTGATTGTGCAGATTTACTTGTAAATTTCTTTAATGTTTTACTAAATGTTTGTTCAGCAGCTGTCATTGATTCTGTATAAGCTTTCATAGCACCTTTTGATTTAGCTTTTTTAATACCTAATCCAGATACTTTGCCTTTCATACTTTTTAATCCACCAGCTGTTTTTAATCTTGATTGACCTAACAATGATTTAGAAGTACCAGTTCTAGATTTAGAACCCATTAAACTTCTAATAAATTTTCTTTCAGCAAGTTTACCAGCAACATCTCTAGCAGCTAATTCATATGTAGCAGTAGTAGACATACCCATAAATTCTGGAGCATCACCTAATATTCTTTTAGCTGATTTAGTAGCTATATCTTTTTCATCCATAGCAGCAAATCTACTTGGTGATTTTTGTGCAGGTAATTTAGTTGTTCCTTTAAATCTTGACCAGTTAATTTTGTATTTCATAATATCTCCTAAAAGTAATCTGGGAATCTATTTTTTAATATCTTAACAGCTCTAGCTCTAGATATATTTTTTAATTGTGGATTATGCTCTAGTAACATATTAACTACTTTAGCATCATCATTTTTAATTACGTTACCATCTACTTCTGGTACAAACATTTCAGGCCCTTCTTCACCTACAATGTATTCTTTACCAGCTTCAGCTGGGCCACCTTTAGCAAGTCCAGGAGCAGTAGATTGAACACCTCTACCAAAAAAGAATGACATAATACCTTTTTCAGATATATCTAATTTATTTTCTTTTTCTAATTCTCTTACAGCTTGTTCAATAATTTTTCTATCTACTCTTACTTCTTTGCCTGGTTTAGCTTTTTCTTGAGCCATTTTATAAGCTTTATCATAAATATCATCTAATGCTCTACGATTAAGAGCTTCAGTATTTTTACCAGTAAACATATTTTTAAATTTTTGACCAACACTACCTTTAAATATATCACTTTCAGCTAATACAGCAGCAACTTCATCTCTTTGATCTTGAGTTACAGGCCCTAATACTTTAGATCTAGCTTTAATTCTATCAGCATAAGCACTAGATATTTCACCTGATGCTAATACATTTTGTAGTAAAGATTCTGATATTGGTCTACCTTGTGCAGAAGATGACATAATAGCTAGTCCTAATGTAAATCCAGGATTAGCCATAAGTCCTTCAAAACCACCTTTGTCTTTCCAAGATTGTTTAATTTGATTAAGATCCATACCAAAGAATTGTTTAGATTGTTCATTAGTAATATTTAATGGATTTGTTTTAGTTTCATCTTTAGATTTAGGTATTTCATTTTTAACTGGAAATTGCGAAGGTATTTTATTTCTAGCATTTCTATCTACAGTTTGTACAGGTATTTGAACACCATCTTGTCTAGTAACTCTTTTAAGTGGATCAGATGAAATTAAATTAGGATTTTGAGGATAGTTACCAGCACCTCTAGCAGAGCCTATATTTACTCCACCAGCAGTATTTAAATTTGTATTAAATCTACTGTTATCAGTATTTTGAAACATGTTTTGTAAATTAGCACTAGCACTACCATCATCGTTAGTACCTTTAATATCTCCTAATATACCAGTTGCTAATCCTGTAGCTTTTTTTGTTAGTTCTTCAAAAAACGACATTATAATATTCTCCTATCTAATCCTCTAATTTTTAAAAAGTCATAAAATGGACTTTCATTTACAGCAAGTAATCCCATAGCAGATGGATTACCTAATGTTTGATTTACTTTTGTTTTAGCAGCATCATATGCAGCTTGAAATGATAAACCACTTCCTTGTGGTAAATTATCATAATATTTTTGTGCAACAGATGGTAAAGGTGTAGTACCTTGTACTGCGTATGGAGCAACAGGTGCTAAACTATTTACTTCATCTCTACTAAGATTAACATCTGGATAACCAGTATAATTAAAATCACCAGAACCATCAGGGTTATATTTGATTGTAGCTCCTGTATAACCTAATAATTCTAAAACTTTATTATTTTTATATTGGTCGTAACCACTTCTAATAATAGATCCAAGAACTCCACCAGATTTTACAAATGTTTCTAAAGGAGCATCTTGAAAATCTTTTGCTAAAGTTTTGCCTTCTACATCTATTTTAGATGTTAAATCATTATATTTAGAATCTGATTTAATATTATCTAAAGATTTAGTTAAATTACCTAATACAAAATCTGTTTCAATATTAGATAATTTACTTCCAACTATATTAGAATTTTGTAAAGCTTGTATTCTATCAAGTGTATTAATTTTATCTTTTTCACTAACATCAGGCGAATCTAAATAAGCACCTAAACTAGATGTTTGATATTGTTCAGTATTAATTATTCCTGGTGTTTGTTCTATATCAACACTTTTTGTTTTAGGATTATAAGTTGCATTAGTAATTTTACCTAAACCATATCCAGCATCAATACTATAGGCATCTGTTTCATAATCAAAATTTTTATCTGTTACTCCTGGTGGTAAAACAGGATCTGGAGTTTTGTAAGTATTATTATTATCATTATTATTATTGGTTGGAGCAGTAGTTTTTTTTTCTCCATAATATCCACTACCTACATCAAATCTTGAATGACCACTGTCACTTCCAGAGTTTCCACTATTGCTACTATTATTATTTCCACTACTACCAAATCCATCACTAGCATCACCCCATCCATCATAACTTAATAGACCAGATGCACCTTTGTTTGGTTGTCCATTTTTTAATGAACCATGTAAATTAGCATCAAGTAATAAACCTTTTTCAGCTTCTGTTATATAAGCAAGTTCAGTACTTGGAGAATCTTTAGATGATTTCCAATATTTAGGTGCAGTAACTTCTTTAGTTTTTCCAAGATAGTTTCTTACACCACCTTGCATAACAAAGTCTTTACTTAATAACATCTAAATTCCTTATAAAATAATTAATGCAATAATAACAATAGCAGCTAAACCTAAAGCTACTTTGTGTTCTTTAACGTAATGTTTAAAATGTTCTTTATGTTTCATTATAATAGTCCTCCTAATAATCCAAAACCACCTCCAAGAGCAGCTCCTAATCCAGCTCCAGATAATCCACCTAAAGCAAATCCTGAGCCTAATTGACTTCCTATCATAGCTCCTGATAAAGCTCCACCAGCAGCACCCCCTAAAGCATTTTTTTCTACACTTGTTTGTGCTGATGTAGTTGGGAATCCAGAAGCAATAGGTGTTACAATATTTGAATATCTTGCAAGTGATTCATAAGGTGCAGCAAGTCTTTCTTGCTCTAAACCTCTTAATTCTTGTCCAACAGCAGTTAAACTAGGTACAGCTCTTGCTGTTTGTAATTGTCTATTTCTTTCAGCTTCAGCAGCTTGAAATGCTAAAGGTAAAGCTTGTTTTCCTAATTGACTAACAACTTGTTGTTGAGACATAGGAGATCCTGGAGTTCTTCCAGCACCTGAAAATTGTTGAGCTACTCCAGTATAAGCACTAGATGCTGCATCTGCTATCATTGGAGATAGAAAAGGATTTGAATATTGTCCTTGTATTGTTGCAGCTATTTGTTGATTAGCAAGATTAGCTATATTTTCTTGTGCAGCTAATCCTTCCATTTGTTGTTGAGTTGGTGCTACATACTGAGGGCCTTGACCATATATAGTTCCAGCTTCAGATAAAATCTGACCTAATTGAGGTTCAGCTGCTGCATATGGTTGTATAGCAGTATTTGTAGTTCCACCATCATTACTTCCACCACCGAATGACATATTTATTTTTTCTCCTTATTATGTTTTTCTAATAATACATGGCTTTTAGAATAGCCAAACCTTCGTAAAACTTTCTCCCATCCTGGTCTAGCAACTAATTCCATTGAATCACAGTCGTTTTTCCAAGCAAAATCTTCTATTTTCTTAATTAAATGTTGCCATTTATCCTTATGTTTACCTGTCATTATCTTAATATTAAGACACTTTTTTAAAGGTCTTTGGATAATTTCAGTAACTACAACACCATACATTCTATCTTGAACATCCATTTCAGAATCCCATAAAAACCAAAGTTGCATTTTTTCTTCTTTGATCCATTCTTTCATATGGTTAGCTAAAGCATATCCATTAGATCTAGCTAAAGCATCTGCAATCATTGATTCACAATGTTTCCATGCTTCATCTATATTACTTGTTGGTATTCCAACTAATTCAATCATGCACTCTTTTCGTCAAATATTTCTAATATAGACATAGTACCACTAAAGGCATTAGCATTAGCACCTTGTAATCTATATATATCACCAGATTCTAAAACAAACAATCCTTCAGATATATCTTGTGCTGCTTTAGAAGATAATGTGTGTTCGTCTATTTGATATTCTGTACTAGCTGAGCTATCATAAAGATAAGCTGATATACTACTTGTAGATCCACCATAATTAACAGCATGAACATTTTTAACTAAAGCTGTTCTATTTGCAGGACAAGTATATACATCTGTTTTAGAAGTTGTTGTTAAGTTAAACTGTGTATTTTTATATATGTTCGCCATTATCTAGCAGTTGCTGTAATTACAGTATTATGGTTTAGTTGGCCATGTAACAACATTAACATCTTCAACAGTTGTTAAGCCATTTGTAATATCTCTTAATGCTTGTCTATAAGTTGTCATATCAGCAGAAAGTGTATTGTCAGATAATGCTAAATAATCAGTAGCAGTTAAAAGACTATTTCTTCTTTGTCTTAAATCTGCCATAGCTCTATCAAAAGCACCATCATTCCATGCTTGTTCTTCAGCATCTCTTTGTGCTTCTTCTTCTGCTGTAAAGGGTACTTGAACCCCATTTATTAAGTGATGTCTTGTCATGTCTTTTTATACTCCATTGTTAATTGTTAAGCAATGCTTTTCGCATTGAAATTCTAAGCAATACCATAAAGGCAAATATCTCCAGAATCTATGTTGCCACTATTAAACTGAAATCGAATACCATCAATCGCAGATGTTGTATTAAAATATCCTGCAACATATTCATTTTCTGAAGCTGGATCTGTATCTACAGATAATGTAGTAGCTATAAAGTGTTTAACAAAAGTCGTACTACTAGGATTAAATAAATTTAAAGTACCATTTAAAGAAATATCATTATTATTAGATATATCTCTACATAATTGTTGAAAGCTAGTAGATTGTGCTAAATCATAACCAGAATTATAACCTAATTCAGTATAACTATCGTTTTCTCTGTGAACGGTTCTAAAATGTGTGCTAGTTAAAGTAACACCATAACTTGAGCCACCATTAGTTGATGTTTGAAATTGAAATTCTGGTGAGTTATTTCCAGGATGAATATTTTTAAATGTAAATAAGTATTCCTTATAAGTATCATCTAGCACCACACCATCAGAGCCATCAACAAAAGATAAAGTAGCAGAACTAGAAGCTGTTTGTTTTTTAATAAATACTAGACTTCCACCAAAGCCAGAACCCATTGAACCATTGTCAAATACTGTTGAACCATTACTAATTAATCCCATTATCCTACTCCATACATTTTGATTGTTCCACTATCTATGTTGCCAACATCCATTTTAAAAGATATTTCATCAATAGCTGATGTGGTGTTAAAATATCCAGCACTAAAATCATTTCTTGCAGCACTATTTGAATGATAAGTAGATGCACTACAAATAAAATGTTTTACAAAAGTTGTAGAACTAGGATTAAAAATTTGTAAAGTTCCAGAACCACATTCGTCATTGTCGCCACCTATATTTGCCGATAATATCTGATATGATGTTCCTTGTGCTATGTCTTTACTTGCATCATAAAGCAAAGTAGCAGTGGCATCTGATTCAGTATGATAGGCTCTAAAATATGTAGTAGTCATTGTTTCGTTAAAACCAGAACCACCAGAAGCATTTGCTTGAAATGTTAAACTACCATCACCATCGGTTGATGGATGTATGTTTATAAACTTAAACACATAAGAATCATAAGTAGAATCTATGCCAGATGTAAAATCTATTGTAGCTGAACTAGATGCAGTTTGAGTAGAAAGTAATGTTAGCTTTCCACTTGGTACTGCACTATCTAAAGTACCATTGTCTATTAATGTTGTTCCACCTGATACTACTGCCATGAGAAACTCCTGTTTTGAATGTTATCCATTATGAATCCTTTATTCCATATAGTTTTATTGTGCCAGAATCTATGTTGCCAGCTTCAAATTTAAAACTAATTCTTGTTATAGGAGATGTAGTATTAAAATAACCAGCTATATATTGACTTAAATTATGGTCATTAGAATTGTAATCAGTTGTACTTGCTATAAAATGCTTTACAAAAGTTGTTGATGATGGATTAAATAAATATAATGAACCAGCCAAAGATTCATCATTACCATTTCCTACATCATCAGTTAAATCTTGATAGCCTGTGCCTTGTGCTTGGTCACTAATACCATAATATTCTAGACCAGTACTAGTATCACTTTCATTATGATATGTTCTGAAATAAGTAGATGTTATAGTTTGATTATAGTTTGTATTAGTTCCAATATCTCCTTGAAATTGAAATTCTACAGTATCATTACTTGGGTGGATATTAATAAACTCAAACTGATAAATAGGATATGTGCTATCTATTCCTGTTGTAAATGATACTGAAGCTGAACTTGATGCTGTTTGTTCAGATAATAAAACCATTGAACCTAAATTAACATTAAATGCACCAGCATCTAAAATTGTAGTGCCATTGGAGATAAAAGCCATGTTTAAATCTCCTCTAGTTTAAACTTATATTTTTTGCCTGATTTGTTATTAACAATAAATAGATCGTCAGAACCTTCTTGGATAGTCCAATTACCTTTAGTGCCATCTACAGAGTTACCTTCGGATTTTGCTTCGTTAGATAAATGTAAGTCTCCTGTGTATATGTTTCTCCAAACTAAACTTGAAGAACCTAAATCATAAGTGTCAGTAGTTTGTGGTACAAATCCAGCGTTAGTAACTGATGCTATAATTGTAGCAGTTCCAGCTTTTGAAACAGCAAAATCTATTTCAGCATCTTCTGTTCCAGCAGTAACATCTGTTGCTACAGCTCTTATATATGCGTAAGTATGTTCATTTCCATTAGATTGATTTCCTGTAAATTCTACTAAGCCTAAGTTATCATTATCTGCTGGACTTGATGAGTTTCTAAACATAACAATATCTGGAGCAGTACCAGAACCAGCGTCATCATTAGTTAATCTTAAAGTATCTTCAGTGCCACCTGTAATAGTTACACCATTTATTGTAGTTGATAATCTGTTAACCGCATTATAATAAAGATTTACACCAGTATTATCATTAAATTGTGCAAGATTATTACCACCTG
>Ga0222719_10005481_pt1 | contig 10915 bp, 8 predicted proteins | sample C33_34DmetaG_FD_165039 | JGI IMG/M metagenome (GOLD analysis project Ga0222719, IMG submission 165039) | Estuarine water microbial communities from San Francisco Bay, California, United States - C33_34D | ecosystem: Environmental > Aquatic > Marine > Unclassified | place: USA: California...
GATATCCCTAATTACAGCTTTAAACCAAAACCGCATTTTGAACTTGGTGAAGATTTAGATATGCTAGATTTTGATCAAGCTGCTAAAGTTTCTGGGACACGCTTCGTTTATGTAAAAAATCATTTGGCACGACTTGAAAGGGCTATTGCTAATTTTATGTTAGATAAGCATACTGGGGAGTTTGGGTACACTGAAATAATTCCTCCAAATTTAGTGAGAGACGCAGCCGCGTATGGAACTGGTCAATTGCCAAAATTTTCTGAAGATTTATTTAAAACAAATACCGATCATTGGTTAATTCCTACCGCTGAAGTTCCTCTTACGAACTTAGTGTTAGACTCTATTGTGTCAGAAAAATCTTTACCTCAAAGGCTTACTGCCTGGACACCATGTTATCGATCAGAAGCGGGCGCAGCGGGCAGGGATACAAGAGGAATGATCAGACAACATCAATTTTCAAAAGTGGAATTGGTAAGTATCACTTCTGAAGAAAATTCTGAAGAGGAATTGGAAAGGATGTTAAATTGTGCAACTTCCATTCTTGATGATTTAAAAATTCCTTACCAAGTGATGTTACTGTCATCGGGAGATATGGGCTTTTCAGCAGAAAAGACATACGATATTGAGGTTTGGTTACCAGGTGAGGGTAAATACCGTGAAATTTCATCTTGCAGTAATTGTCGATCATTCCAAGCAAGAAGAATGAACACAAGATATAAATCAGATGACCAAAATAAATTTGTTCATACATTAAATGGTTCGGGCCTTGCTGTTGGAAGGACCTTAATTGCTGTTTTAGAAAATTACCAAAATGAGGATGGTTCAATCACTGTCCCAGAGGTTTTATTACCCTATATGGGAAATATCAAAGTGATTAAGAAATCTTAATTTTATTTTTAGCACAATAATCTTTAAAAAATTGATAGGCTGAACGTCCTGTACGATTACCTCGAGCAAATATCCATTTTAACGCCAAATCTTCAATATTACTGCTAAATTCTAATTGGTAATGATCAAAATAATTTTTGACTATCATTAAAAAGTTATCTTTGCTTAAATTGTGAAAACTCACCCATAGACCAAAACGATCAGATAATGAAACCTTTTCTTCTATACCTTCATCTTGAGATATGGCCGAAGATCTTTCATTATCAATCATGTCTCTTTTCATCAAATGACGTCTATTACTAGTGACATAAACTAGAAAATTATATTTTGAGTTAGAGAATGACCCTTCTAAGAAGGATTTAAATTGAATATATCTTCTGTCATTTTGTTCAAAAGAAAGATCATCAATGAACAAGATTATATTTTTCTTAAATTCAAAATTAATAAAGATATTTGATAAATCTGAAATATCATCTGAGTTAACTTCAAAGGTTACGAAGTTATCATATTCATTAGCAAATTTTTGAACAATTCCTCTTACCAAGCTGCTTTTTCCACTTCCCCGTACTCCCCAAAGAAGAGCATGATTGTAGGATAGTCCATCGAGGAAATTTTTAGTATTTTCCTGAATTAAATCTTTTTGCTTATCTAGACCATAAAGCAAATTCAAATCTAAGACTTTATTAAAAGTTACCTCTTCAATGTTATTTTTGAAGCTATTCCAGTAGAGTAATGTCTTATTTTTCAATTTTTTATTGACTTAGTTATTGATTGTGAGATTTTAATCCTAATTTTACATATTTAAAGGATTTATATCATGGAACAACTTGCAGGGATTTTGCCCTTACTTCTTATATTTGTAGTTTTTTACTTTTTACTTATCAGACCTCAACAAAAAAAATTAAAAGATCATAAAAATATGATCGCTAATCTTAAAAAGGGTGATCGTGTTGTAACCCAAGGTGGAATTATTGGAAATATTCATTATGTCAACGACGATGGAACCCTATCTGTCGAAATAGCAGATAATGTAAACGTTAAAGTGGCAAAGGGTATGGTTGCAGATATAGCGGCGAAATAATCTATTCTTTTTAACTAATACTTAGATAAATGTCTTTTTTTAAGCAGTGGAGATTTTGGTTTTCATTATTGCTACTAGGTTTTTGTATTTATTTTATCCAACCAAATTTTAATTCTAAAAATTCAGATTTTAAAATAAACTTTGGCCTAGATATTCAAGGGGGTTATTCTTATTTACTTGAACTTAACGAAAACGAATTTAAACAAAATTTATTAGTTAAAACTATTCAGGTTTTAGAAAGTTCTTATAATCTTCAATCTAGTATATTAGAAGATCAGATATTTATACCCACCGGTCAAAATATTGATAATTTGAGTAACTTGACTATCCAATCTCTTGGTTTAGAGGAAGTTGACCGATCTAATGAAGGTGTCTTTCTAAGAATTATAGAGCAAAATTTTAATCAATCTTTGTCAGAAATGACTCTTAATGCAGTTGAGATTGTGCGATCAAGAGTAGATTTCCTTGGTAATAAAGAACTATCAATACAAAAAGTAGGTCTCAATAAGATATTATTGGAAATTCCAGGTAATTTAGACAATAACATAAAAGATGTAATATCTAAAACAGCCAAACTTACTTTGCATATTGAAAAAAAAACGCTAGCTAATTCAAAAATATTTATAAATGACGAAACAGGAGAAGAAGTTAGAGTTCAAGAAATTCCAAATCTGACCGGTGATTATATTCAAGATGCTTCTCTTCAATATAATCAGAATGAACCCGTAGTTGCCTTTTCCTTCAATAAAGAGGGCTCGGATCTTTTTGCTAAAATGACATCAGAAAATGTTGGTTCTAGATTTGCTATTGTTTTAGATGGAGCTCTTATTACGGCGCCTGTAATTAGAGAGGCCATAACGGGAGGGAGTGGGCAAATTTCAGGAAATTTCACTAATGAGTCTGCTAATAATCTCGCTATTATCTTAAAATCCGGCTCTCTTCCGACAGAAATAAAAATTATTCAAGAAAAACAAGTTGGTCCTACTTTGGGTAGAGAGGGTGTGCAAAAAGGAATATACGCATCTTTGATAGCTTTGATTACGATCACTTTATTTATGATTGCCTATTACAAAGTATCAGGATTATTTACGGCTTTTACCATAATCAGCTGTCTTGGATTACTTTTTGCCTTCATGACCTTGTTAAATACTACTTTAACTCTTCCTGGGGTAATAGGAATAGTTTTAACAATCGGTATGTGCGTTGATGCAAATGTATTAGTTTTCGAGAGGATTAGAGAAAATTTTAAAAATAAATTAGAAAATCCAAAGAATGATGGTTTTAATTCAGCCTATGTGACAATACTAGACTCCAATTTAACTACTTTATTTGCTGCTATTTTTTTATTTGCTTTTGGCTTTGGCCCAATTAGAGGTTTTTCCATCTCTTTAATTATCGGTATCATTTCCTCTCTTTTAGTTACTTATGTAATTTTAAAATTTCTTTTAAATATCACTTCAGAAAAATATTTGGGATTGAATAAATGATAAATTTTTACTCATATAAAAACAAATCTTATCTTGCCTCGTCTTTGCTAATTATTCTGACAGTGATCATTATTTTTTTTAAAGGACTAAATTTAGGTATTGATTTTAAAGGAGGATTAAATTTTGAAGTTAGAACTATTTTATCTAATGAGCAAATTTTAAATGTATTCCAGGAAATCAATAGTGATCGAGAAATTATTGTAAAAAAAGAAATTGGCAGTGATGTACATACTATTAGAATTGAAACAGGAGATGACAATGCATCTTTTATTGAAGAAATTAATCAATTAATTTTAGATCATCCAGAGATGGAAATTTTGATCTCGGAGTATATTGAACCTACTTTTAGTGATGAATTAATAAAAAATTCATTATATGCCATGGTCTCTTCATTATTAGTTATTGCTTTTTATATTTGGATTAGATTTGATTGGCAATTTGCAGCATCGGGTATCTTTGCATTATTGCATGATGTCTTCATTGCAATTGGTTTTATGTCTATATTCAATATTGAATTTAATTTAACTATGATTGCCGCACTTCTTCTGATAGCCGGTTATAGCATCAATGACACTATTGTTCTTTTTGATCGATTAAGAACAATTACCTCCGATGAAGATAATAAAGATTCATTTTCTGATAATGTAAACAATTCTATTAAATTAAATCTTAGAAGAACTATTTTAACTAGCTTTACAACAATCTTGGCTCTTATTTGTCTAGTAATTTTAGCTCCAGTAAACTTAACTGAAATGCCAATTGTTTTTATTTTTGGTGTTTTAACTGGTACCTATTCTTCTTTGTTTTTAGCTTTAGGAATAGTAGGTGATTTAAACTACGAGGCCGTACTTAAAGCAAGAGACTCTTGATATTTTTTTAGAAATATTCCTGTTTGATTATTATTTAATTTAATTAGGTCTTTAGTTTGACCTTCAAAAAGAATACTTCCGCCTTGATCTCCTCCTTCAGGGCCAAGGTCAATTACCCAATCACTTGAATTGACAACATCTAAATTGTGTTCAATTACTATCACTGTATTTCCGTATGAGACAAGTTTATGTAAAATCTCTAAAAGTTTTTTGATATCGTCAAAATGCAAACCTGTAGTAGGCTCATCCAAAATATATAATGTTTTTCCAGTTTGTCTTTTTGATAATTCTTTTGAAAGTTTAATTCTTTGCGCTTCGCCCCCTGAAAGGGTAGTGGCGGCTTGACCAATTGAAATATAACCAAGTCCTACATTTTGAAGCGTTTTTAGTTTAGAAAAGACTTGAGGGTTTGACTCAAAAAATTCACAAGCATCATCAACAGTCATAGATAAAATATCACTTATATTTTTAGATTTGAATTGTACCCCTAAGGTTTCTTTATTGTATCTTTTGCCATTACAAACTTCACATTTAACATAAACAGGGGCTAAGAAATGCATCTCAATTTTTTTAAGACCATCTCCTTCGCAACTTTCACAGCGTCCTCCTTTAACATTAAATGAAAACCTTCCAGGTTTAAAACCTTTTACCTTCGACTCGGGTAAGTTTGCAAACCATTCTCTAATAGGGGTAAATAAGCCAACGTATGTAGCGGGATTGGATCGAGGAGTTCTTCCAATTGGAGATTGATCTATATTTATAACTTTATCAATATTTTCAATTCCACTGATATTTTCATAAGGTAGTGTTTTAATTATTTTTTCGTAAATTCTATTATTTGTAGCACCGTATAGAGTTTCGTTAATTAAAGTTGATTTCCCACTCCCAGAAACACCTGTGACGCTTATAAATTTTCCAAGTGGAAATTTAACACTTACATTTTTTAGGTTATTTCCCCTCGCATTAAAAATTTGAATAAATCCTTTTTTTTCATTTTTATTTTTAGTTTGAGGAAATCGACCAATAATACCATTAATGTAGCCACTTGTAAGACTATCTTTGTTATGAAGTATTTTTTGAAAAGTTCCTTCAGAAACTATGGATCCTCCCTTGATGCCGGCATACTTTCCTATATCTACAACATAATCAGCCTCTCTGATTATATCCTCATCATGTTCTACAACTATGATTGTATTGCCAAGATCTCTTAGGTTTTTAAGAGTATTAATAAGCTTTTGATTATCTCTTTGATGTAAGCCTATAGAAGGCTCATCTAAAACATAGGTAACACCAGTCAGGCCAGATCCTATTTGACTAGCTAATCTTATCCGTTGTGACTCTCCGCCAGATAATGTTGAACTTTTTCTTGATAAACTGAGATAGTTCAAACCCACCTCATTTAAAAAATTTAATCTTGAAAAAATTTCTTTCTTAAGAGGTGCGGCTATTAATTTTTTTTGATCAGTTAACGATTTTTCAAAATTATTTATCCAATCAAGAGAATTACCAATACTTAAATGAGTAAGTTCACTAATATTAATATTATCAATTTTAATACATAAGGCTTTTTCATTTAATCTATTACCTTGGCAAGTTTGACAAGTTTTAGAATTTCTAAATTTTTCAAGCTCCCACTGTCTCCACCAACTTGAAGTGCCATCATAGATATCATCCATAATATTGATAAGGCCGTCAAAATTTTTCCCTCCATATAAAACTTCATTTTGAAGAGTTTTTGGAAGTTTTGACCAGATAACATCTTTGTAATCATTTTTATCAAAAAGTTTTTTTAATTTTGGATGGATTTTGCTTTGGGCTTTTTCTGACCAGTAATTAATTGCACCCTGGTTAATACTCAAATTTTTATCAGGAATTAAGAGATCTTCATCGAAAGCATCTACTTCTCCTAAGCCATCACAGTCACTACAAGCTCCATAGGGATTATTAAAACTAAAAAGTCTAGGCTCAATTTCATCAATACTAAATCCACTGACTGGACACATAAATTTATTTGATAAACTTATTAATTTTTCATTTTCAAGATCATAAACTTCAACATTACCATTACTTTCACTAAGGCAAATTTCAATGCTGTTTGCTAATCGGTCACGATTTTCATCACTAGGTATAACTCTATCAATGATAACACTTATAGAATGTTTAAAATTTTTACTTAATTCAGGTATTTCATTTTTTTGATAAATTTTTTCATTTACATAAAAACGCTCATACCCTTTCTTAAAATATTCTTCAAATAATTTTTTATATTCGCCTTTCCGACCTTTGATAAGTGGCGTCATGATCATAATTTTTTTCTTATTAAATTTAGAGATGACTTCATCAATTATTTCGGAGCTAGTTAATCCTACTATTGGTTTGCCAGTTGTAGGAGAGTAGGGTATACCCACTCTGGCAAATAGTACTCTTAAATAATCATAGATCTCAGTAACTGTCCCCACGGTGGATCTTGGGTTTTTACTTGTGGTTTTTTGGTCAATAGAAATAGCAGGAGACAAACCTTCTATTTTGTCTACTTTGGGTTTATCCATCATATCTAAAAATTGTCTCGCATAAGCGCTTAGTGATTCGATGTATTTTCTCTGGCCTTCAGCATAAATTGTATCGAAAGCTAATGTCGACTTCCCTGATCCGCTTACTCCGGTTATCACAACTAGTTTATTTTTTGGTAAACTGAGGTTTAAGTTTTTTAAATTATGTTCATGTGCATTGTGAACAATGATATGAGTTAAAGGAGAAGGATTTTCCATAAAATTGGTATCAATAAAAGCTGAATTAATATATATTACTAATATCTTTTAATAAAAATAATCATGGCTGGATCAGTAAATAAAGTAATTCTTCTTGGTAACTTAGGTAAAGACCCTGATATTAGGGCAACTTCCGCTGGTTCTCGTTTAGCTAGTTTTTCAATAGCTACTTCAACTAAATACAGAAACAAAGAAACCCAACAACTAGAGGATAAGACCGAATGGCATCGCGTTGTTGTTTTTAATGATAAACTTGCTGATGTTTGTGAGAAATATCTTCGAAAGGGCTCTAAAGTTTATATAGAAGGTCAATTACAAACGCGGAAATGGACTGACAATAATGGTATTGATAAATACACAACAGAAGTAGTAATTCCTAACTATTCTGGTGTTCTTACTATGTTAGACTCTAGATCACAGTCGGCAATATCCGACGATAGCTCCAATCAAATTGAATCAGCTGCTGATGAAGCTCTTGGTGGTTCTGATAATTCAACTGCCGAACAGCTAGATGACGATATTCCTTTTTAAATAATTTTAACTTTGGCTATTAAGAAAAAAACTAAAACTAAACAATTAGATGTATTAGATAATAAAGTTTATCCGCACATTGATATTACTGATGAACTAGAGAAGAGTTATTTAGATTATGCGATGAGTGTAATCGTTTCTAGAGCACTTCCTGATATTAGAGATGGTTTAAAACCCGTTCATCGAAGAATTTTATATTCTATGTATGAGGCTTCATATCATCATAATAAGCCATATAAAAAATCTGCAAGAATAGTTGGTGATGTCATGGGTAAATACCACCCCCATGGCGACTCTGCAATTTATGAGTCTATGGTACGAATGGCACAAGATTTTACTATGCGTTTACCTTTAATTGATGGTCAAGGAAACTACGGATCAATGGATGGCGATCCTGCAGCGGCAATGAGATATACCGAAGCACGTCTTGATAAAGTTTCATCATTTATGCTGGAAGAACTGGAATATGACACAGTTCAATTACGTCCTAATTATGATGAAACACTGACCGAACCTAAAGTTTTACCTTCTCGTTTTCCAAACATATTTGTTAATGGTGCTAGTGGTATTGCCGTTGGCATGGCCACGAATATCCCTCCTCATAATTTAGGCGAGATCATTGATGCTACTTTACTTTTAGTAGATGAACCCGAAAGCACTTCGAAACAATTACATAAGATAGTTAAAGGTCCTGATTTTCCTACAGGCGGTATTATTTCTGGAACTGCTGGACTTAATTCAATGTATGAAACAGGTAGAGGAAGCGTCACAGTTCTATCCAAGTTACACGAAGAAAAAATTAAAAATAGAAATGCTATTGTTATTACTGAAATTCCATATTTACAAAATAAATCAAAGCTTTTAGAGCGAATAGCAGATGTAGTAAATAACAAAACAATAGAGGGTATTAATGATATTAGAGATGAGTCAAATAAAGAAGGTGTACGAATTGTAATTGAATTAAAATCTTCAGCCGTTTCTGAAATAATTAAAAATCAATTATTTCAGTACACACCATTAAAAACATCTTTTAGTAGCAACATGTTGGCTTTAAAGGAGACAAAACCTTTAACAATTAATTTAAGAGATGGCCTTTCTCATTTTGTTGATTTTAGAAAAGACGTTATTACTAAGAGGACTGTTTATAAATTAAACAAGGCAAGAGAAAAGGCTAATATTTTGATTGGGCTTTCTATAGCAGTTAATAATATTGATGCTGTCATAGATTTAATTAAAAAATCCAAAACACCTTCAGAAGCAAAACAAAAATTATTATCAACAAAATGGACTGCCAAATCATCGATTACTGAATATATAAAATTAATAAACCCATCATTTAAAACAACATCTTCTAAAATCTCATTAGATGAGGAACAAGCAAAAGCGATTTTAGAATTGAGACTTCAAAAACTAACTGCCCTTGAAAGAGATGACTTATTTAATAATTTAAAATCTCTAGTGGACGATATTAATGGTTATTTGAAAATTTTAAATTCAGACAAACAGTTACTTAAAGTCTTAAAAGATGAATTAAATGAAATTAAAGACAATTTTGCGACACCTCGTAAAACTGAAATTCAAAAACATGATCTTGAAGAAGTAGATACTGAAGATTTGATTGTAGAAGAAGATGTTGTCGTAACCGTTTCTCATCAAGGGTATATAAAACGAGTACTCAAATCCTCCTATAAGGTTCAAAAAAGAGGAGGTAAGGGCAAAAATGCCATGACCACTCGAGATGAAGACTTCTTAGAACAAGTTTTTGCAGCAACTACTAGGGATACTATTTTATTTTTCACTTCTGTTGGAAAAGTTTATTCAATGAAAGCTTACGAGTTACCTCCCGGAACCCCAACATCAAGAGGAAAGGCTATAGTTAACTTAATTCCTATATCAAAAAATGAAAAGATATCTTCAATTCTCACTCTTCCAAAAGATATAGGCGATTTTGAAAATTATAATTTAGTCTTTGCTACCAGTTTGGGAAACATTAGAAAAAATAAATTAAAAGATGTCGCCATGAGCGGAGCTCGTAAATTATCTCGCTCAGGAAAAGCTGCCATAAAACTTAAAACAGGAGACCGTTTAATAGGTGTAATTTCTGTTATTGAAAATGATGACGTTCAATTAGCAACTACAAATGGCAAGTCTATAAGATTTGCCACTAAAGATTTAAGAGAATTCTCTGGATTGGGTTCAGCCGGTGTAAGAGGTATTAAGTTAGCGAAAGATGACAAAGTTGTTTCTATATGTAGTCTTGTTCACAATAAGATTTCTATAGATGTAAGAGAGTCTTATTTAAAAGCAAAAAATGAAGCAAAAAAAGATACTTCTAAAATGATTAAAAAATTCCAAGAATTAGCAGAAAGCGAAGAGTATTTATTATCCATCACAGAAAATGGATATGGTAAATTAAGCTCTGCTTATGAATATAGAATAACGAATAGAGGTGGATCAGGTGTGACTAATATTACTATCACTCCAAAAAATGGAAGAGTTGTTCAGTCTTTAAAAGTCAACTTAGATGACAATATAGCACTGATTTCAGACTCTGGAAAATTATTACGATGTAATATCGGTGAAAATATTCGTGTAGTAGGGAGAGTGTCGCAAGGGGTTTCGGTATTCAAAGTTGATAGTAAAGAAAAAATTGTTTCTGTAGCTAGATTAGAGGATTAAATGAGTAAGATTGGAATTTATCCTGGTTCTTTTGATCCTATCACTTTTGGTCACTTAGATATTATCCAAAGAAGTTTACATGTAGTTGATAAACTGACGATCGCTGTATCTAATAATAAATCTAAAAACCATCTCATCTCAATTAATGAACGTTTAAAGCTGATTGAACAAACCATTCAAGACTTACCAATAGAAGAGCAAAAAAGAATCGAAATTGAAAAATTTGATAACTTGCTTGTTCATTATGTAAAATCTAAAAAAGCTTCTGTTATTATAAGGGGATTAAGAGCCGTTTCTGACTTTGAGTATGAATTTTTAATGACAGGCATGAATAGATCTATTGATAATGAAATAGAGACTATTTTCCTAATGTCTTCTGAGAAATATCATTTTATTTCCTCGAGATTCATTAAAGAAATACATAGTCTAGGCGGAGATATTTCTAAGAGCGTTCCAAAACCAGTCCTTGATTTCTTTGCAAAAATTTGAAATGTTCACCTTTTCTACTCGGGCCCATAGCTCAGCCGGTAGAGCACCTGACTTTTAATCAGGGTGTCGCAGGTTCGAATCCTGCTGGGCTCACCACTTTCTAAACAGGAAGTGGTGAAAAAC
>Ga0222719_10005483_pt1 | contig 10910 bp, 10 predicted proteins | sample C33_34DmetaG_FD_165039 | JGI IMG/M metagenome (GOLD analysis project Ga0222719, IMG submission 165039) | Estuarine water microbial communities from San Francisco Bay, California, United States - C33_34D | ecosystem: Environmental > Aquatic > Marine > Unclassified | place: USA: California...
CTACTTTCGTTTGAGCGCATATCAATGGCAAAGGCGGCTTCGGCGGCGATGGAGTTTACCGAAGTGCCCCCGCTTACGGTGCCGACTGTAAAAGTTGTTCTTGGGAACTGTGGGGTGCGTAATTCAGCGATGAGCGCGATTGCTCTTCCCATTGCGTGAATGGCTGAAGGCAGACCAAATGCCCCGAAGGAATGGCCGCCGGGCCCTTTGAAGACGAACTCGAAGCGGCGACTGCCGGTACCGCCTGCGGTGATTCTTGTCAGTCTTACGCCGTCCACTGAGATAAACCCATCCACATCGGGCATGTCGCGAAACAGGGCTTTGACGCCGCGCAGGTCACCACGACCTTCTTCTCCCACATTGGCGCTGAAAACAATGTCGCCCACCGTTTCGATTCCGCTTTGATTAAGTGTATCAATGAGGGAGAGAAGTACGGCGAGTCCGCGGGTGTCATCGCCAATGCCTGGGGCATAGTATCGGCCTTCTCGAAATTCAACGGTGGTATCCACCGATTCGGGAAACACGGTGTCCAGATGGGCTGCGATCAATAGCGTGGGTCCATCGCCTCTACCAGGTCTGGCGGCAACCACATTGCCTTCACTGTCGATGTAGGCATTGCTTAATCCCAGTGCCCGCACCCGCTGCAGAAAATCCTCGGCCCGGCGCTGTTCCTTGAACGGCGGTGCGGGGATTTCGGTGATTTCCAGCTGTTCCTCCACCGTGCGGGATTCCCGCTTCTGGATCAGCTGCAGAGCCTCCTGCACTCGCGGATCTGATAACACCGAAATGAACTGCGTTTGGATGGCTGGATCGGGGGGTATGAGAGGACGCATGCCCTGCGCCAGAACGGCATTGCAGAGCAGCAGCAAAATGCAGCCGCTGAGAGTCAGGGTTTGTAATTCAAACCCGACTCTGTGTCGCGGCGCTGTGGTTAGTGCAAGCGTGATGTTTCTCATCCAGAGTTTTATGACTCGAATTTATTGTTCGAACCTATTTCTCAAACCTACTGCTCGAACCTACTGTTCGAAATAAGGGCGACGCACCAGATGATCAGGATCGGCATCGCGCGCCGGGATCATCTTCTGTGGCCTGCCAGCTTGATTGTCAGTGCCATAGAGATTGCCATCCTCGTCCGGGGACAGTGAATGCATCTCGATCCACATGTCCGGGCCTTCGGTTGGTAACAGCCAGGTGTACTCCTGGACGCCATCAAGATTGTATTTAACAATTTTTGGCGGGCGGATGTCGGTCACCCAGGCGGCATCGTTACTGACTGTGATGTCCAGTGGCAGATCCAATCCAGTCCAGGTAGTTTCATATTCGTAGTTCGGATAGTCGGCTGAATCCAGCGCCGCTGTCTGATGAAATACCTTCACGTCCCGCTTGTCACGATCCAGCGCGTACAGTCTTTGCTCCGGGCCCATCGCCAGGGAGTGGACCGATGCGAATTGGTGATCAGCATTGCCGCCCTCACCAAATTCGGAGCGATAAGTGCCATCGGCATTGCGTACCACGATGCGATTATTTCCACCCAGGCCATCGCCTACGAGAAACATGCCGTTTGGCAAGAAAGCCACGTCTTGAGGCAAACGGTAATGGGTTTCGTCTTTGCCCGCGATGCCCTTTTCGCCCAGGGTCATGATCAAGCGTTCACCGTCATTGGAGAACACATAGATAATGTGATTGGTTTCATCTACCAGCCACAGTCGGTTTTGCGGATCGTAGGGGCTCATGCGCACACGGTGTGGACCAGGTCCGTTGGTGCCTTTGAACAGGTGATCCCATTGATTCCACACTTCCAGGATTTCACCTTCACTGTTCGCTACATAAATGATGTTTTCCCAGACCCGGCCGCGGCCTTGCAGCACATTCCAGCCCAGCGAGGCGGGGAAGCCTGCATAGCTTTGTGGAATTGGATTTGGCAGTCGCGTTTCTCCGCGTTGAATGAAAAATATGCGGCCCTTGTTTTGAACATAGACACCGGAGGTGCCGCCGAAAGTTCTGCCTTCTTCAGCGAAGGTCTGCATCCAGCTTTGGGTCGTGTAATTGTAGGGGCTGGGACCTAGGATGTCGGGGTTTTGTGCTGATGCCGGGAGCGTCAGAGCGGTAGCAAATGTGAAGATCGCCAGATTGGCCAGGAGCGTTCTCATGAGGGTTTCCTTTGGGGCAGTATCAGTATTGGTTCTATTTGTGATGGAGCAATCTAGCATTTTGCTCCGATCAAAAAAAGCGACGCGCCACCTCGAAGCAGCCACAGCGTAAGCCGATCCTGTCTAAAACGCAGCGAAATTTGCCAGGCTATTGATTCTTCTCAGAAAAAGTCATAAAAAACAGAGAGATACGGTGATTTTCTGGGTATCTGAGGTGAGATTGATGGTGAGGCGGTGCTGCCAATTGCCAGGATATTCCTTTGAAACCATCTGCTGTATACTGATTTTCCTTCCAAAAATCAGTTAATTACGAGTGGTCTGCAGTTGTGGGGATGGTTGTGAGCTTGGTTGTGACGATGGCGGTGAGACTAATGAGAACTTTTTCCTTCATGCTGCTGTGCGCCGGAATATCGTCGGGCGTGTTATCAGCTGCGGCTTATGGTCAGGACGACTCTCCAACCGAATATGAGGTCAATTTTGAGATAGTAAAGCCAGAGGAAGTGCTGTCTTTGAAGTGGGAGGAATTGATGAGTGAGGCAGATCTCAATGCCATCCTCAATGCGCCTCCGACCTCCCATGCCGGCACCGGTTGGGAAGACAATTTAGATCAGGGTACGCCGGAAGAAATCGCTTTTCAGAAGGCCCTGCAGTCTTTCGATGTAAATCCAGATCTGCTCGACAAGCGCGTCTTGTTGCCCGGTTTTATTGTGCCAATGGCCTATAACGATGAGCGTAGGGTAACTGAATTTTTTCTGGTTCCCTTTTTCGGTGCCTGTATCCACGTTCCGCCTCCGCCACCAAATCAGATCATCTATGTCAAGTATGAGCAGGGTGTAGAGTTGGATAGTCTCTACGACGCCTATTATGTGCTGGGAGAGCTTAACGGACAGGTGGTTCGAAATGAGATGGCCGAGTCAGCCTATAGCCTGACCGCTGAAACTGTAGAAATTTTTACTTACTAGAATTACAGGTTTCGGTTGGATCGACATTTTGATCCTGGCATTTGGCACAGAGTCCAAACAATTCTACGGTCATGTGTTTAACCTGAAAATCTTGCTTGTCTTCAACTTCGCTGATCGATTTGCTAAAGGCTTTTGATTCCAGCTCACGAACTTCTTCGCAACTTTCACAGATCAGGAAATGTCCCTGATGAACTTGTTTGGGTTGAGAGCAGCCCAAATATGCGTTGAGTGATTCTAGCTTGTGGACCAGGCCTTGCCCCTGCAGAAAATCAAGCGTTCTATAAACCGTTGCTGGTGCAACACCGCTGCGCTGGGACGATAGCTCCGACAGCAAGTCGTATGCTTTAACCGGCTTGTGCCCCGCCCAAACCAGCTCAAACACTTGCCTGCGAAGATCGGTAAATCTTTCACCCTCCTTTTCACAGACCATGCGCGCACTCTCCAGCGCTTCTTCGATGCAGCTTGTGTGATTATGTTCGCAAGCAAAGGTGGTGGCGTCGGTAGTTGGTCTGGAAGACTGTGCTGTCATGGCTTCATTCCATTGTGGCCGTCCGAGCCTGGATGTGGTGCGGGTGCCTGGCATAGCTGGAAGTTTCTAAAATGACCTAGCGCGACCAGCCCAGATCCTATCAGGGTGACTATGCGCTCACCCGCTTCGCCAAACAGGTCATGTCCAAAAGCAGCGCCAACAATCAATATCATCAAGCCTGCTATACCTATGACTAGCACAGTTCTATTGTGATGTCTTCGAAGCCCCGACATGAGTGCGAAAGCGCTCACCGGCAGCACGACTATGAGCAGGAGCCTGTGAAACAACTCGTCTTCTAGTCCAATCAAGGTTGCTGAAGGTAGCACAGCCACCGCGACGGGTAAGAGTAAGCAGTGGATTGCGCAAATGAAGGAAAGACCGATGGCTGTCCTGTCAGCTGATTGCGAGAATTCATTGGGTGCTTGCATAGGAGTCATTAACTGGTGGGAAAGTTTCCCCGGGTATCCGTGTTGTCGAAGGAAAGAGTTGGGTCACACAATGCAGTGCCGGTAGTGTTCAAAAAGCTTCATCGATCAAATCCGATGGAGGTCGGAGTGCTTCCCATCAGCGTTATCCGCTCGCTCCTGCTGTTTGCAGCGCGCAGCGGATCTGTAAGTTAATGTTATAATATAACATTACTGGCAGCTTGGCTAGCGGCAGGCAATATCGCTCAGCAGCAAGCCCAGTCAAAGTTGGCAGCCTTGATTCAAACCATGTCAGAACGCATGAAGAGACCTTAGAGACCGTAAGAAATCTGCAGAGGCCTGAGGGGAAAATCTAGGTCGTTTAGCTGGAGGCTTTTGCTGTCAGCGCGCAAGAGTAAGGCACACAGGGCGCTGACCGTTGAGGCTTGAGGAAGGATTAGCTATCGCTAGCCGCGTTACTGTCGGCGCCGCCATTCTCATCGACTTCCGAGGGGACAAAGTCACCGCTGAAACTCACCAGCAGGTCGCTTTCGAAGAACACTGAAATACGCTCCTGGCCGCGCACGCCGCCACCAGGCTGATAGCTATAGATATAGTCCCAGCGATCCTGGTAATACGGGTCTCTCACCAGTGGGGTACCCATTACGAAGATAACCTGACGTTTGGTCATGCCCGGGCGTAGCTGGTCAACCATGTCCTGGGTAATGATGTTGCCCTGCGGGATACCGATCTTGTAAACCCCGGGAAAATCCATGGAGCCCAAGTTGTTACAAGCGCTCAGGGCTAATGCACCTAGGCAGGATAGAATGGATTTCAGGCTTAACGATTGCACGTTGGTCAGGGGCTCTAAGAAACTGTAAGTTCGGTTTTCTCGACTCAGTAGCGACTCTTTGATGGCTTTTCACCTCGTCAAGGACGGGGCATAATACATTGATTCCACTTGGAGGAAAACTGTTCGCCCACTGGCTCTTATTCTAATTAGCAATACTAAATAGATAACAAAAACAGCCAGTTAGTTTCTTCCAAGGCTTTATCCCCTGCTAATTGAGAGAATACATGACTTCCGAAAACCAGGAACTGCGTAAAGCAGGCCTTAAAGTTACTCTACCGAGAGTGAAGATCCTACAGATACTGGAAAGCTCTGATACCAAGCACCTCAGTGCCGAGGACGTCTACAAGGCGCTGATTGAAGCCGAAGAGGATGTGGGTTTGGCGACGGTATACCGCGTGCTCACCCAGTTCGAATCTGCCGGCCTGGTTTCTCGCCACCATTTCGAGGGTGGCCATTCAGTCTTTGAGCTGATGCCTGATGACCACCACGACCATATCGTCTGCGACAGCTGTGGCAAGGTGGAAGAATTCTTCGACGAGATCATCGAACAGCAGCAGGAAAAAATCGCCAACAAGTACGGCTACAAGATTACCGACCACAGTATGTATCTTTATGGCATCTGCAAAGACTGCCAGGAAGAGTCCAAGTAACCGCCAGGATTACTGCTAAGTGAGGTTCGCCACCAGTTGCTGGGCGTGGGCCAGGGATTCGTCGCTAAAGTCATCTCCACCTAGCATGCGCGCAACTTCCTGCACGATGCTGTCCCCATCCAGAGTGCTTATCGATGTCAGGCTCGAATCTGAGCTGGAGTCCTTGCTCACAAAGAAGTGGTGATGGCCCTGACCAGCCACCTGGGCCTGATGCGTCACGCAGAGGATCTGGGTGGTATCTCCAAGCTTTCGAAGCAGTTCCCCAACCACCCGTGCCACGCCGCCACCGATGCCGACATCAACTTCATCAAACACTAGGCTGGGCGTCTCAGAAGTCTGCGCGGTGATCACCTGTATTGCGAGGCTGATTCGAGACAGCTCGCCACCAGAGGCAACTTTGATCAGCGGTTTGGGGGGCTGTCCGGGATTGGTGCTCACCAGAAACTCGATTGATTCCAGTCCCTGCTGGGAAGGGTGTTCAGATTCTGATTCGACCAATGTGACGCTGAGTTCAGCGTGGGGCATGCCCAGGTTTTTTAGTTGGGCATTAACGGCCTTATCGAGTTTTTTCGCAGCGCTGCGGCGCTGTTTGGAAACGTCCTTGGCCAGTTTAAGGAACTGTTCGCGCAGCAAACCATCATTGGCTTTGAGCTGCTCTAACTCGGTGTCGGAATTTTCAAATCGCGCGAGCTGATCCCGGAGGTCCGCCATCAGTGCGTCGAGTTGCTTGACCGGTACCTTGTGTTTGCGTGCCAGGTCATGCAGGGCGCCGAGACGCGCATTAACTGTGTCCAGTCGCTGTGGGTCGGCATGAAATTTTTCACTAAACCCGCGCAGCTCATCGACTGCTTCGGTTAACTGGATTTCTGCACTTTCCATCAAGGTGATGGCGGACTCAAGATCCTTCGCCTGTTCTCCCAGGCCGCGGAGCCGCTGCAGAATTTGAGTGAGCTGATTCGCCAGCGAGTTATCTTCACCGCTGCACTCAGCCAGTGCACTATGTACTACGGTCAAGGTCTCGTCAGCATGGCTCAGGGTCTTGAATTCCGCTTCGAGCTGCTCTGCCTCATTCTCTGCGATGTTGAGTTCTTCCATCTCCGTGAGCTGGTAAGAAAGTAACTGGGTTTGCGCGGAATACTCACTGGCCTGCTCAGCCAGAGTCTGCAGCTGCTGGTGATTCTGCTGCCACTGCTTCCAGGTCGAAACAAGGCTGCTACGCAGTTTTTGGTCGACCCCAAAATCATCCAACAGACGCTGGTGAGTGCTGCGCTGCAGCAATGACTGGTGCTCATGTTGACTGTGGATATCAATCAGCATTTCGCCCAGCTGTTTCAGGTTGGTCATGGTGACCGGTGAGCCGTTGATATAGCCCCTGGAGCGGCCATCCTCATTGACGACCCGGCGCAGCATGCACAGGTGCTCATCGGTTTCAGACTGCAGGTCGTTTGCCTGCAGCCACAAGCGTGCCGATTCAATCTGGCTGATGTCGAATTCGGCGCTGATGTCGGCGCGGCTTGCGCCGGGCCTGACGATGGTCTTGTCTGCGCGATCACCGAGGGTAAAGCCCAGCGCACCGAGGATGATGGACTTGCCAGCGCCAGTCTCACCGGTGAGCACGGTCATGCCCGGCTGAAATTCAATTTCCAGGGTTTTGACGGTGGCGTAATTCTTGATACTGAGGTGAGACAACATAGAGTGACAGTATAGGGGATGAGCCGAATGGTTTTCACTAAATTGCAGCCTCTAATTAGTGCGGAAATTCATGGCTTGGAAATCGCTGTCAGCGCTTGAATCCTCTTGGCTTGCCCCCATATAGCCCTCAGACAAACAAATGGTCTGCTTGGCGGCTGTAGTCCAGTCCATCAGACAGACCCTAACCAATTGATTTAAAACAAGTTAAAGATAGAAGAGGGCAGGGCAGGGCATGAGCAAAGAGCCGCATCAGGAAGCTGCTGAGCAAACCGGCACAGCCGCAGAAGAGTTGCAGGACCTTGAACAGGCGCAGGTCGGCGCTGAAACTGGCGATGATACAAATACCGACCAGGACATCAGCCTGGAGCAGGCGTTGGAGAAGCTGGCGCAAGCCGAGCTCGCGGCTGAGAAAGCACACGATGATTTACTGCGGGTGCAGGCTGAAATGCAAAACCTGCGGCGGCGCACTGAACAGGACATTGAAAAGGCACATAAATATGGCCAGGAGAAGTTCAGCGCTGAGTTATTGAGCGTTATGGACAACCTGGAGAGGGCGCTGGATGCCGCGTCGGCGCACGAAAATGAGGCCGTGAAGGCGATTTACGATGGCGTCGATCTGACCCTCAAGAGTTTTTCGGACTGTTTTAGCAAATTCAACATCGAAGCGGTGGATCCTCTGGGTGAGCCATTTGACCCGGCTCTGCATCAAGCCATGTCCATGCAGGAAAACCCTGATGTTGAGCCCAACACGATAATCGCCGTCATGCAGAAGGGCTACACCCTGCATGGCCGGGTGATTCGACCAGCCATGGTAATGGTGGCGAAGGAATCCAGCCCCAAGATTGATGAGACTGTTTGAGGGTAGGGATTTAGGGGAGTTGATCTAAAGCAGGCCGGCAACAGGTTAATCAAGAATCATACAGGGACATGATATTAGGTAGTCCGGCAACAGATTCACCAAAGATCTCGCACGAAAACTGGTTTAGAGCCTTGAATTTGCGGGAGCTGACCAAATATTGATGGCATAAGCGAAAGCCGGGCTACGGACGGCTTAGAAAGCATTTAGAACTGGAGAAAGAAACAATGGGCAAGATAATTGGTATCGATTTGGGAACCACCAACTCCTGCGTCGCAGTGATGGACGGGGGAGAACCCAAAGTCATTGAGAATGCTGAAGGGGATCGAACCACTCCTTCCATCGTCGCCTATAGCAGCGATGGTGAAACCCTGGTGGGCCAGCCCGCAAAGCGCCAGGCGGTTACCAATCCAAATAACACACTGTTCGCCATAAAGCGGTTGATTGGCCGTCAGTTTAAAGATGATGTCGTGCAAAAAGACATCAAGATGGTCCCCTATTCAATTGTTGCCAACGACAATGGCGATGCCTGGGTTGAGGTAAATGGCGACAAGATGTCACCGCCACAGATCTCTGCCCAGATTCTGACCAAGATGAAGAAGACAGCCGAGGACTATCTCGGTGAGTCAGTCACTGAGGCCGTGGTTACTGTGCCTGCCTATTTCAACGATTCCCAGCGTCAGGCGACCAAGGATGCGGGCAAGATTGCCGGTCTGGAAGTAAAGCGAATTATCAATGAGCCTACTGCAGCGGCATTGGCCTATGGCATGGACAAAAAGGCGGGTGACGCCACGATTGCTGTCTACGACCTGGGTGGCGGCACATTCGATATCTCGATTATCGAAATTGCCGAGACCGACGGTGAGCACACCTTCGAAGTACTCTCTACCAACGGCGATACCTTCCTGGGTGGTGAAGACTTTGACCTGCGCTTGATTGATTACCTTGCGGACGAATTCAAGAAAGAGTCAGGTATGGATTTGCATAACGATCCATTAGCTCTGCAGCGCCTCAAGGAAGCGGCGGAGAAAGCCAAGATTGAGCTGTCTTCTTCGCAGCAAACTGAGGTAAACCTGCCTTACATTACTGCCGATGCCAGCGGTCCCAAGCACCTGGTGCAAAAGCTGACCCGAGCCAAATTCGAATCACTGGTTGAAGAACTGGTTGAAAACACGCTGGCGCCGGTGAAGATCGCGCTGAAGGATGCGGGCCTCGATACCGGTAGCATAGATGATGTCATCCTGGTGGGCGGTCAGACCCGTATGCCGCTGGTGCAGCAGAGAGTGGCTGACTTCTTCGGCAAAGAAGCGCGCCGGGATGTGAATCCTGACGAAGCAGTGGCTATGGGTGCTGCGATTCAGGCGGCGGTACTGTCTGGCGATGTCAATGACGTATTATTGTTAGACGTGACCCCTTTGACTTTGGGTATTGAAACCCTGGGTGGCGTAGCTAGCCCACTGATCGATAAGAACACGACGATTCCTACCAAGAAGAGTCAGGTATTTTCAACAGCAGATGACAATCAGACTGCAGTAACCATTCATGTGGTCCAGGGCGAGCGCAAGCAGGCTGCTGAGAACAAGTCCCTGGGTCGATTTGACCTGTCGGATATTCCGCCTTCACCGCGCGGCATGCCGCAGATTGAAGTGTCTTTTGACCTGGACGCGAACGGTATTCTTAACGTTTCCGCGAAGGACAAGGCCACCGGCAAGGAACAGTCCATTGTTATTAAGGCGTCCAGCGGTCTGTCTGACGAAGAGATCGATAAGATGGTCAAGGATGCAGAGGCCCATTCCGCCGATGACAAGAAATTTGAAGAGCTTATCACTGCACGCAACACCGCAGATGGCTTGATCCACGCGACTAAGAAGACGCTGGAAGAAGCCGGTGATAAGGCGAGCGATGAAGAAAAGGATGCGATCAATAACGCGATCACTGCCCTGGATGAAGCGCTTAAGTCAGATGACAAGGATGAGATCGAAGCGAAGACCAAGGATCTGACCGACGCGTCCACTAACCTTGCACAGAAGCTGTACGCTGAGCAGGCGGCGGCGGGCGCCGAAGCTGGCTCCTCTGAAGCTGCTGGTGACAGTTCAGAGGCTGGCGCCGATGAAGCGGTAGATGCCGAATTTGAAGAAGTTAAGGAAGAAGACAAGTAACAGGCTGAGCGCATACCAGCGTCAAGAGACGAAATCTGGAGACCTGCAAAGGTTACGGCGAAATAATTAACCAGGGGTCAGAGCAAAAATACAGTAGTTCGGACCATAACTACTGAATTTTTACTCTGACCCCTCCTCTATTTTCTGGAATTTTTTTAGCACATGTCTAAGCGGGATTTTTACGAAGTATTGGGTGTCGAGCGCGGCGCCTCGGAAGCCGAGATCAAGAAGGCTTACCGGCGCGTGGCGATGAAAAACCACCCCGATCGCAATCCCGACAATCCTGAGGCAGAAGAGAAATTCAAGGAAGCTAACGAAGCTTTCGAAGTGCTGTCCGATGCCGAGAAAAGGGCACGCTATGACCAGTATGGCCATGCCGGTATCGAGGGGCAGACCAGCGCCGGCTCCGCCGATTTCGGCGACATCTTCGGCGATATCTTCGGTGACATTTTCGGTGGCGGTGGTGGTCGCGGCGGCGGCCGCAGCCATGTGCGCAAGGGGGCCGACTTACGTTACAACCTGGAGCTGGACCTGGAAGAGGCGGTGGGCGGTACTACCGTCAAGATTCGCATTCCTACCACCGTGACCTGCACCAAGTGTGAAGGTACTGGCGCCAAGCCGGGCACGCAGCCTGTTGACTGCAGCACCTGCGCCG
>Ga0222719_10005484_pt1 | contig 10910 bp, 18 predicted proteins | sample C33_34DmetaG_FD_165039 | JGI IMG/M metagenome (GOLD analysis project Ga0222719, IMG submission 165039) | Estuarine water microbial communities from San Francisco Bay, California, United States - C33_34D | ecosystem: Environmental > Aquatic > Marine > Unclassified | place: USA: California...
TACAAGAATTATCTAATTAAGCATAGCGAAGCTAGAATAGAGATTTATAAGAACGAAAAGTTCAAGTACAAGATTTTTAATGTAAAGCTTTAACTCATTTGTCCGATATATAGGATAAATGAGGAAAAATATGGAGAACCTTAAAAATTTCAACCAATTTCTTTCGGAGAGTAGAGAACCTAGGGATTATCCAGGAGCTACTGATAGGATTAAAGAAATAAGAAGGCGGATAGAAGCAGAAACTGGTGAGGAAAAGATTTACCAAATGACCTATGATGAGGGTGGAGCTTTACAGAGACTTGTAAAAGGTACTGTAGAAAAAATCCAGAGCATAGGAAAGGGTGTAGCGGATCTTTTTGATTCAGGTAAAGCTGCAAGTATGGATGCTGATGGTCTTGAGAAAAATAAGGATGTCGTCCTTTCTAAGTGGGGAGATTCTATCAAAGCTCAGGGCAAAAACAAGGAGAAAGATTATGAGGTTTTTTATAGGGATGCTATCATAAAGGGTAAATCCACGTTTGGTAAGAAATTTGATATCAATAATCCCGAAGGAAGGGAGCAGAAGATTTACCGTGACTATGTTTACTCAGCTTCAAATTATTTCGATCTAGATGGGAAGTAGCTTACTTAAATTTAATGACTTTGCATCACTTTTCGAAGGTGGTGCTGCTATCAAAGAATCAAGGAGGATTAAGGAATCGGAAGTACCAAAAACTTTAGAATCTATAAATAAAATATTGCTACCCCTTTTAGGTGGTGGTGAGATTGATAAGGAATACCTAATTATAGGAAGCATTGGTAAGAAGAAAAATCCTAGTGATACCTCAGGCGACATTGATCTTGGGATGGAAAAGAAATCTTTATCCAAAAACCTTGGGGTTTCTGAGGATGTGGTATTAGATACTTTAGGCAATGTCTTACTAGATGGTTTACCTGATAAACTTGGATTTGTACCAGATGTAAAAGTTATGAAAGGTATAAACGTAGTATCTGTTGGATGGCCTATTGAGGGAGATCCTGCTAACGGTATAGTTCAGCTAGATCTTATTCCTATATCCGATATGAATTGGGCCAAGTTTATATTTTACTCCCCCGATTATAGAAAGGGCGAAAGCAAGTATAAGTCAGCTCACAGAAATTGGCTTTTCCAGGCAATTCTTTCTGCCTTGAAGGAGGTAATCTCTCAAGATGCGGATGGAGAACTTGAGGATTTCTATTCATATGCCTTAAGACTAAGTGATGGTATTTTCAAGAATAGGAAATCATTTAAGGGTGCTACTAAAAGGCTAAGTAAACCAAAAACTATCAAGGGAGAAAGTACTTTGGTTACAAGAGATCCGGATGAATTTGTTGAAATGATGTTTGGATCAGGAGTTAAAAAAGAGGATCTAAAATCATTTGAGGATGCTTGGGAAATAGTTTCCTCCCCAACATTTATCCATGCGGACAAGAAAGATGAAATTAGAGATGATCTGGAAAGATATCTTGTCAATGGTGGTTTTGAAATACCTACAGAAATAAAGTAGATGGAATTTACGAAAAGACATAACGATTTGGTCTATGGTGCATTGGAGGTATTCCTTGAAAAGGATTCGCCTTCATTAGTTGCAAGAGAAGATAATGGAGAGATATCTTTCGCTACAATCCTTGGATTGAATGGTCTTATTTCTCCGAAGAAAGATGGCAGTGCAACAATATCTTTGGAGGGTGAAACTTATTATACGATAGAAAAAGAGGTGTATGAACTTATTGATTCTAGAGATGAAGCACCGGATGTTGAGTCCCTTTTGGAAAACCTATCTACAATACATAAGATGAAATTACAAGATAAATCGAAAATTCTTGTGGAAACGATCATAAGAGGTTTAGCAAAACTAATAGTTGATCAGAAAGTTTCCGTTGATGTTGATGTACAATTGGGTCCTGTGTTGATCAAAAAGACTGATGATATTGGGAACGTAAAAATTCTATTGAATTAAGAATGGCAGGAATCAATCACTTATACGACATTTATAATAAGAAGGGATCTGACTTTGTAAGTCAACTTTTTAACCAGTTCGTTACCATCAATGAAAAGATGGATGGCTCTGCTTTTTCCTTTGAAAGGGACAAAGAAACAGGTGCTTTCAAATTTTACAGACGGGATCAAAGAAATCCTATTACCCTAGTTGATAGGACATTAATGAAATACTACGAGAAGCCGATTCAATATATCGAGTCTTTGCCTCCAAGTATTCTTGAGAAAATTCCGAGAGGATGGAGATTTGGCCTTGAGTACTTTGCTAATAACAAACCTGTTGAGATTGTTTACGATAGACTCCCAAAAAATAATCTTATACTTTCTTACATCCACAAGATGGGAGACGGCGGAAAGATTAATAGTACCATCCAGAATAAGGAGGAACTAGACAACTGGGCGGATCTTCTTGGTGTTGAAAGACCTCCTATTATATTTCAAGGTGTTTTGGGTGAGGATCAAAAGTCTGAGCTAATGGAGTTCCTAAATACACCATTTAAGGAACTTGTTGAAAAATTTAAAACTCAATCTTTTGTTAGATTTGTCATCAAAACACTTAATCCCGATCTAAAGAAAACAGCACTTAATGATGACTTGGATAAGGATGTTGAGGGCATCGTTTTTAGATTTGGTGATCTTGAGGGAGATAGCGATACGGTTCTTGCTAAAATGGTGGATCCTATTTTCACAGAGATTGCTAAGCAAAAATTTGCAGACCAGAAAAGTAAAAAGCCTTCAGATTTTCTAGGTATTACGATAATGGATGTTATGAACTTCATTCTCGAAAGGGGTTTATCTGAATTTGAAGTTAGTGGTAATTCGGAAGATGAAAGATACATTTCATTCATGGGTGATGTCTTTGTTAAGTTCCTAGACGAGTTTGCTGAAAAGTATAAAGGGACTGACTTTGAAGAACCAGATTATCTCAAAAGGGAAGAATTTAGACTTAATAGAGATAAAATTAAAGACCGCAGGGTATTGAAGTATGTTGAGAAAGATGATTCTTTCGAGTCACTATTTAAGCTCATTCTCAACTCATTCAGAAAAATTAAAACAAGGGCTGGTGGGATAATTACCTCTGGTATGAAAGATCAAATTAACCTTTTGATAAAAGACATTAAGGACTACATTAAAAGGCCGGAGAAAAACGTGAATGAATCAAAGTTTATCAGCTTTGGGGAGTTCAGAAAAGAAATGTCCCCTTCTGTTGATTATATCCAAGAGGAAGATGAGGAGAGCGAAATCTCTGAGGACCCTTTTGTTTCCTACCAAGAGTTTATTTCTAAATTGGAAACTATTGATAGCGAAGAAATCCCGGGTGAGATTGATATGCTACAGGAAGAAAGTGGTGACGAAAGAAAACCTGTAAATGTTATTATGGGTCGTTTCCAACCTTTTCACCACGGTCACCTTAAAATGGCCCAGAAGCTTAAGGATGAAAACGATTTACCATCCTTTGTGGTTGTGGTAAACCCTGGACATAATAAATCTGGAAAATCCCCATTTGATGAAAAGTCACTCAAAATGTATATGGATGCTATAGTTGCTAACAACGAGGAGATAGAAGGGTATATTGTGGTAACTAGGGGTTTATTAGGTTCTGCTGTAGCAAAGCTTATTGATATGGGATATGATCCTAAATTAATAGGAGCAGGCCCCGACAGAAAAGACGACTATACAAAGCAAATAGACTACATAAGAATGTCCGATATCAAGGACAAAATAAGTGATGACCTTGCTATTGTGGAGACTCCTAGAGTAACAAGCGGAACAGAGGTAAGACAAGCTATTAAGGACCAAGACTTTTCAAAGTTCAAAAAGATGGTTCCTCAAGAGGTATCAAACCTTTACAACGACTTGATTACTCGTGTTAGGGACTGATATATAAAAAAATACAAATACAGTCGTGGAAAAAAGAATACAGAGCTTTTCGGATTTTACAAAATCCAATACAGTAAACGAAGGGGATGGTTTTGGTACTTATCCTTTTCTGTTGATGAAGGAAGGCGACATTTACAACTACCTATTTCAGCTCGAGTTAGAAAATGGTGCTCAAAAAGGGTTTATGCTGGTAGTTGGCAAATACTCCCAATATGAAAATATGGAGGGACCTAAAAATTCATATGCGATATTGAATGTGAATGAGGTAGCACCAGAGATAATCGAGGATATTGCTATTAAGAAATCTGAAGTTCCTGATCTGAATAACCAGAAATTCTCCCTCAAGGATAATGACTTAAGCAGATTCTTAGAGCAAATTTCTAAGGCTTTACTCAACTATCTTGAGAAAAACCCAAAAGTTATTCGTATATTTGATGAGATGCAAGATAATGCTGACATTGAAAATTACGAAGAAATGCTCAAATCCGTGTTGATTTCTTTCTTAGGTCCTGAATGGGCAATGCAAGAAGGGTCTCACAAGGGAACTTTTATTATCAGTAGATAAGGACAGAATCGAAACATTTATTTCTAACCCAAGTATAAACAAGGAAAATTAAATCAATTATGGAAAATTTTGACCAAATTAAAGCCGTTATGGAAGCTGCAGAAGCTGACGTAGCAAAGTTTGTTGAGAAAGGCAATAAAGCTGCCGGAACTAGAGTTCGTCAAGCTATGCAAGAAGTTAAAAAACTAGCTCAGCAAGTAAGGTTGGACGTTCAAGAGGCTAAGAACAACTCTTAAGAAACCCAATTACAAGCAGATATTAGGCAGCCCTCCCGGCTGCCTTTTCTGTTTCTTGTGGGATGGAATAATTTCGTAAAGGTGATATATAAACAGTAAATTAATACATAATGGGATACTACGTAGCAAAAGTAAACTTTGAGTCAACCGAAACAAAAAGAAACGGTGACCCAGTAATTCACAGATCAGAATTTCTAGTTGCAGCAGAGTCTGTGTTAGAAGTAGAATCTAAAGTAGCAGAGTTCTTAGAAGGAACCACCGGATTTTTTGAGACCACTCAAATTTCAAAATCCAAAATTGAAGCAGTAATAGACTAATGGCACAAACTGGCAGTTATATTCCCCCACAATCACCTATTGCCATACAACCTGGCGATAAGGGGTTTGAGATAGTTGGGAAGGGTTATAATAGATGGCTTTGGACTTATCCGGATTGGAAAAAGAAAAAGAAGAAAATAATTAATCCTACTGCTAACTGGGAATTAAATGCCAAGCCAATGTCTCCCGAGGAGATCAAGAAGAAAATGAAAGGCCTCTATTTGCAGGAGGATTCCGAGAAGATAGAGGGCGGTATTTCTTCAGGTAAGAATCTTAGGGACATTGCAATCATGCACACTTACGATGATTCGATGGATCATGTTGATAGGGATGCTATAGAAAAAATGCTATTACACCTAAAAGACCAATTATCCATGGGAATTCGGGTTGAAATGGAACACACCGACGATGAGGCTTTAGCTACTGAGATAGCTAAAGACCATCTCGTCGAGGATCCTGATTATTATACCAAGCTTAAGAAGATTGAGGAAGGTATGAAAATCATTATCCCATTTGAAAAATATATGTTGAGATAATGCCTTCAGTAAGTAAAGCACAACAAGCAATAATGGGTCAAGCTTGGGCTCTTAGACAAAATGAACTCAAAGCCTCTGATATTGATCCTAGATATCGTAAAGAGATCAAGAAGATAGCGTTTGGATATAAAGACAAGGACGGCAAATTTGTACCCCCTATGACAGATAAGGAGCTAAAGAAGTTTGCAGAAACGAAATCAAAGGATTTGCCGGAAAATGTCAAGGATGGTAAACCAGTGAGTGAAGAAAAATTCACCCCCGGGATAACTAGTTCAAAGGGGGTTCCTTCATTTACACCAAGTATCACTTTTGGTGGAGAAATTAAACCAATTATTCCTTATTTAGATACAGATGCTAAAAAATCCAAGCCTGGTAAAAAGAACCTTGAAAATCTAAAAGATTACAGGGACTGGATAAAGGAACAGAAGAAATGATAAATCTTTTTGAGTTTGATAAGTATGACCCAAGATCTGAGTATCTCGAGGATGAAAGAAGGAGCATTGACCTAGATAACATTAGAAAGTCCGATGCCTACAGGGATATTATCGATCTTGGATTTGCTGAAGAAACATCAGACCAACAGGAACTTAACAATACCCTTAAGTTTAGAAGAAAGAAACAACCAGAGGTTAAGGGGTATGCAGACGTCTTTTACACTATCCATCCAACAGGTGTGGTGAGAAGGTATAATCCTATAGAGTCTTCTGAAACACCAGAGGGGCAGGGAAATACTATCAGAACTTACCCTAGGCCTTTTAGAAATAGCAAAGAATATAAAAAAGCCTTAAGATATCTTTTCAACTATCTCAGAAGAAAGGAATTAAGGGAAGACTACAGATAAATAGAATAAGAACAACAAAACAGCAATAACATGGGATGCGGATGTAATAAAAGAGCAGGTGTAACACAGACATCTACACAAACCAAAAATCAATATGATGATCTAACTGGAAAGTTCATCCTTGACACTAGCGGTAATAAGCTTTTGGTTACCTTACCAATTTATGATGCGTATAAGGATGTTGTCGGATATACTGTTAAAAACGAAGATGGCAACTCTTTACGAATATTTGCTAAGAATGTTCAAAAAATATTAGACTAATAATGGATTCAATGTATTATCCCACTGGTAATTCAACAAAAGGCAGAACATTGGTTTGCATGTGTTGTGAAAATGATGTGCCTATCATGGAAGACCAGGAAACACCTGATGCTATTGAGGTAAAAATCAAGGAGTGGCTGGACGAAAACAACTACTGTGTTGAGAAATGGCAGATGGACGAAAAAATGAAAAGCTGCGGTTGTGAAGGATATGATCTTCAAGAAATGGAAGGTGGTGCCCCTGCTGGAGATATGGGGGGCGGAGCATTTGCAACTTTAGGCACTACCCAAGGTATGGGTAATGTTACAGCTCCTGCAGCTGGTGGTACTAATGCGGACTTTTATGACGGTGCAGTTGGATCTGGAGATAAATTCCCATCACTAACTGTTGGAACCCCAGCAGCTAGGAAAGGTGATAAAAAGAAAAAGAAGAAGGAAAGGGTAGTGAAAACCTTTGACGATTTTAAAGCAATGATGAAGTCTTTGCAGAAATAAGACAAAACGACATAACTTAATGCTAAAAGGTGCCAAAAAGGCACCTTTTTCTTTGTTTTTTAGTATTGGAATAGGATTTGAACTATATGATAAAAAAAACAAAAACATGAACAGAACAACTTTTTACAGCCCACTTGAAATGATGGAAAGAATCTTCCAAAACACAAATCCTGTTGTGCAAAGTAGAAATTATTTTGTGGATGAAAAAGATGGGGAGTTACTTTTAGAGATCCCAGTTCCTGGATTCACCCAAAAAGATATTTCTGTTGAGGTGGAAGGGAATTACCTTGTTATTAAAGGTGAAGACAATGAATCATATTGGACGGATGATTTTACTAAAAAGTTTAAACTCCCTGTGGATGTTGATAGCGATTCTATCAAAGCTAAAATCAAGGAAGGGGTTTTAGCAATCTCTTTGCAAAAGAAAAAAGAATCTCTACCAAAAAAAATTAAGATCTCTTAATTCCGAAATTTTTCTTAGATTTACCCATAATAAAGCTCGATCACAAAAAGATTGAGCTTTATTATTTACACTATGTCCAGAGAAAAAGAAATGTTTGACCGCTTTGCAAAGGAGATTGCTTCCGATATTATCAAAAAAGAAGAGGATCCCGACTACAACATGATTCTTGATAGAAGATCAGTTGTTGCAAAGCTTTCCTCCCTAATGGGAGAGGGGTATGCTGAAACTGCATCTAAATTTGATAACAAGATAAATAGCTACCTTAAGACATTAAGGAGGATGTAATGGAAAGGCTCATACAGGAAGATTATCTGGACAGTCCTTGGAAAATGACGGTTTCCTGTATATTACTGAATCAGACCACTAATCAACAGGTAAGATCGATACTCCCTGATCTTTTTTCTAAAATAAAATCACCAGAGCATTGTTCTAAAATGGATCCTTCAGAGATCTATCCGATTATTAGATCTACTGGGTTTGGCAACGTGAAGTCCAAAAGAATCATAGCTATGAGTCAAAAATGGATAGATGGTTTTGAAAATGTTGAAGACCTTCCAGGGATTGGTAAATATGGAAAGGAATCCTGGGACATATTTGTTAATGGAAAAACTAACTTTCTTCCTTCTGATAAAAAATTAAGAATGTATTTAGAAAGATTTGATAATGCTAATTAAATCTGGATGGGGAAAACACCCTGATTTATCTACCCTGACATTAGTGTGTGACCAAAGTCCCTGACCACCTCTTGAAGCATCGTCTGAAAGTTCGAACCCACCATAAATACCGAATTTATCCATTTCTTTTTTCAATCCCCTTTGGAGGTTGATTTCGTAATCATTGCTCAGCTTAAGAAGTAGTTCCTTAAGTGACTTAATTTGTGCTGGAGTATATGAATGGTAGTATTGGTTTCCTCTGAATGGGGAATTGAGTTCAGTAACCTGATTTATATTGACCTTTATGTTTGTGTGGGTATAAAAATCTCCACTGTCGGTTTTAATTAAAGGACCGTAGTTGCAAATTTCTATTCCAATGCTTTTTTGATTCATGAATGTATTGCTTTTAGACTTAATAAAAAGGTGGTGTGACCACATTTCATCATCAAAGCATTTAAAGATAGCACCATCATACTGTTTATCTCCCTTCCCGCTAGGATCTAAACCTCCTATCACATATGCTGAGGCTGATCTTATCTTGTTGGTCGAATTTTTTCTATCCCTACCCCAAGATTCTATAAGCCAGTCAGGTCTAAAGTGACCTCCCGAATCATGTAAAAAAATAGAATCTTTTGGGTGCTGTTGTTGGTAGTAAGCGCCTTCAAATAGTTGATGGTCTGTAATATTCAAGGGTGTGACAGATTTTTTTATTCCGAGGATTTTGCGTTAGCTGATAATTCCTCGTGAATCCTTTTTTTAACGTACTTTATTACATTCTTTGGGGCTTCACCTCTTTTTACCATATCTGTGAATTCCTCCTCTTCAGCCAATGTGTCTAAATAGTTATAAAGATCTGTACTTTGAAACATTGCATCCACTACCTGTGGTGTCTGCGTGTATGCTGGTCTATAGTTTCTAGAATTGACATTATCCTTATACCATTCACCAGGAACTACCACACTTCCTGGTGCTGCTGAAATATAATATTCATTAAGGAAATTCTCGAAACTTTTGACCATGCCTTCCATAAGTATGTTGTATATATCCTAGTGGTCTACACCACATTGATATTTATCAAATTTTATTCCATGATAATAGACATAGAAAATAAGGGCACGTATCTTAAAGTATCATCCTTTTCTGAAGAGGGTGATTTAATTTTTATTGAAGTACCCGTTCCTGAAAATGAAAGGTTTATTTGGGAAAAGTGCTCACCTAATGACAGAAGGAGAGAGAAAGATTGGCAATCATGGGACGGTATGCCGGTGAGAAAGGTTAACACGCAGAAGTATGACAAATACAGAATGGTTCAAATTCTTGAAGAAGCCGATCCAGAGTTAACTAAATCCCTTTGGGATTTCCAAGTACCAAAAAAATACTTCGTTGACATCGAGGTGGAGATGACCGATGAAATGGGTGATTCGTTGGATACAGTAAGTGCAAAAAACAAGGTACTTTCAATTGGTATTGCTACAGATAGGTGCAAATCCATCATTTTGGGACTCGATCCGCTTTCTCCGGAGGAACAAGCTGATATTTATAAAAAGACAAATGAATATTTAAAACCTATGGGTGATGAATGGTCTTTTAAATATCATCAGTTTGATTCTGAGTATGATATGCTTTACACCTTCTTTAAGCAATTAGCACCTAAGATGCCTTTGATAACTGGATGGAACTGGTTCGGTTATGACTGGCCTTATTTGGTAAATAGGGCTAAAAGATTGGGGATTGACCCAAAAATCATTTCTCCAGCAAATTGGTTGATTGGAAAGAATAACCTTCCGATGCATTTACTCATGGTCGATTACCTTGAGATCTATAAAAAATGGGATCGTGTTATTAAGATTAAGGAAAGCAATAGATTGGATTATGTCGCTGAGAAGGCTACAGGATTAAAGAAGATTGTTTATGATGGTTCTTTGAGGGACCTTTATCAATCTGACTTCCCTAAATTCATTCTCTACAACGTTATTGACTGTGCTCTAGTTCATTATATAGATGTCAAGCTTAAAACACTTCTTACATATTTCAAGATAGCAAATCTTAACAGGGTTGAGATCAGCAGGGCACTTTCTCCTGTTTGGGCTACCGAGGTGATGATGCTTAAAAAGTTTTTGGAAAGAGGTCAAGTGTTTGTTAACGAGAGAAAAGAAGAGAGCCACGTGAAATTTATTGGTGGCTACGTGAAGGAGCCAATTAAAGGTCTTCACGAATGGGTTGCTTGTTATGACTTTGCCTCTCTATACCCAAATACAATTGTCCAGTGGGGTATTTCTCCAGAGGTCTATAAAGGAAAGCTTGGTAAAGACGTTGCTGAAGCTAAAGAAGGCTGGGTTAAAACCTCATCTACCGCTCTGTTTGGTGGAGACGATGAAAGGCCAATTCTCAAGACTATAGTTAAGGATCTATATTCAAAAAGGAAGGCAACAAAGAAGAGAATGTTAGAGCTAGAAATAGAAATTGACAAGTTGGAGAAACAATTGAAAAAATTAACATAGAATTTCCTCAAAATTACCGCACTCTAGGGACCCACTTGATATATAAAAAACCTAGAATCGGGAAGGGATTTTAAAAAAACTATTCTAATTAAGAAATATGGCAAATATCGACAATCAATGTTCAGACCTACAGATCGAAAATCTT
>Ga0222719_10005486_pt1 | contig 10909 bp, 20 predicted proteins | sample C33_34DmetaG_FD_165039 | JGI IMG/M metagenome (GOLD analysis project Ga0222719, IMG submission 165039) | Estuarine water microbial communities from San Francisco Bay, California, United States - C33_34D | ecosystem: Environmental > Aquatic > Marine > Unclassified | place: USA: California...
GATGGAAATAACGACACGACTAAGCTGGGGAATTTCGTCTTTCTCAATCTCGCATTTAGCTAAGAGAGTTCTGTTCCATAAAGCACCCGATGCTTCGTCAAGTATTTCGGCATATAGTTCTTGGCGACCAAGACGTGTACCTTCATAGGTTTTGCGGACTGCATCAAGGAAAGTGTCAGCAAGGTTAGCAGCATTATCATACGTACTGCCCGTACTGACTGTCGTCTTTTCATCGTCTAGGATTGTTCTTATCAGTTTTGTTGTCTTAGGCGTAGTAGTGACAAACACTTTAGGGTGCTTACCTAGACGTAGACCAAACATCATCATGTCCCAAGTGTCTTGTGCATTACGCCAAGCACAAAGCTCATCACACCATGCACTGTAAGCCTGTGGGCCACGAAGACGTTCTGGGTCTTCTGCTGAGAAAAATACGGCCTTAGAGCCATTCTCCCATGTTAGGCTATTGTTCGTGGGAGACCAAACAGGAAAACCAATGTGTTTACCACGATACGTCTCATCACCACTCCAACATACATTCAGAAGGCCAGAGTCACCTTCAACCATAACTCGTCTGACATCACCTTTGGTAGGGGCGACACAATGTACGATCTTGTCACCGCTTCTAATCCGATGACGAACCCATTCTGCACCTGCTCTAGTCTTACCCCAACCTCGTCCTGCCAAAGCAACCCATGTATTCCAGTTACCTTCAGGTTCCAGTTGTTCAGGTCTAGCCCAAAAGCCCCAATCATGTTGTAACTCTTCTGCCTTCTTTGGGCCTAGTTGCTTTAAGATGTCAGCTACTTCCTCATCAGGAAGACTACGTAATATGTCAGCCGTTACCTTCGTCTGCGGTTGCATCGGGAGATTTCTTTCCTAAGAGGGTAATAAGGGAATCAATAGCTGATTCGTCTTCGTCGGGGTTCTCAGACTGTTCAACTTCATTTACTGTAGATGTTGGTGACCAACCACCTTTACTACGTAGGAATAGTTCCTGAGACTTAAAGTCACCTTCAAGAGCCTGTTGTATGACGACAGACCCTACTTGTCCGACTATCTCAGCTTTCGTATCAGCTATATCTTGTCCATATAACTTGTAGAAGGTAGCCGTAGAGCTAGGAGCATTCTGATACTTCTGGATAGATGCAAGAATATCCTTAACAGACACACCATTACGTATGCCTTCCTTAACCTTCTTGGCTATAATTTCACTATAAGGGATTGCTGGGATCATTTTCTTACTTTGATAACGACAAGTACACTTAGTAGTCCCCACTCATCGGCAAAACCATACTCTGCTTAACCAACTTGGAAAGTTACGTCTTGGTTGAGTGAGAACGACAAAACATACTATAGTATTACTTATGTAGTAACTTAAGTATATATAAACTATAAGGTATATAATAACTAGATAGTATATTAAACTATAAGAAAGTATCTTATGTATATACTTAAGTATAGTACCTTCATCTATATATAAGTGCTTTTTTTCAGGTTTGTAACACTAAAAATTAAACTTTTTTATAACTTGTTGTTTTCTAACGAATCTTTTTTCGTAGTTTGTAGGTGATTCTTAAGAAGGTAGCCGATGTCATCAACTTTTGTTACAACTTTGTCTTGTTTTGTTATGTGCGGCAGGATGTCACAGGTGAACCTTTTTTCTTATGTTGTAGATGTAGGGGTATACACCACCACCCGAATCGGTAGGCGGATAATCCCAAGGGTCCCAGTCAATAATCTATACGGATATGACTCATGGGTATTACGGATGCTGTCGTTAATACTTTAGTATCATGTCGTCTCTTTAGTATAGGCATCACCGATGTGTGACACTTTTGCAACACTTTGGTATAAAATTAGGGGTTGACAAACAAAAATGCTTGACACGGAGGGGGAATCGGCAGCACCCATACGAATCATTTGTGATCACAAAAGAAAACAACACAAGTAGTTTGTGATCACAAAAATAAATCTAAGTTATTGGGACTGTTATAATATAACATATGTCCAGATAGCCAATATAACGGCCTTGTGATAGGGCAAAAGAAATCCCGCTGATGACATACCAACGGGACTCAATAGGCTATTGTGTGGGCGTTATATTAGGCCATAGCATAATTTAAATCACGGACGAATCCCGTTGTGTCGTTGTATGCATGTCCCTTTGCAAACAAGATAACAAAGACTCCCTTTGGATCTAAAAACCGTAAATCATGGGAGTCACCATTGACGACTCTGCGTCCCATATAGGACTCGGGCTTGCTGTCGTTGCGTTTAAGGCGTCCGACAACAACACAATTGAGTCCGTTAGCAAAGGCTAATTCAATTGACGTATCCGTTGACTCCTCCGATACGGAATAACAAAGGGAATAGTTCGGAATATGGGAAACATTGCGGCCCATATCTTTTGTGTAGTCATAGAATACAACGTCGGGATTATGAGCAAACAATTCGGGCCATAGGGACTCGAATCTTAAATCGCTTGTCCCATTGGGCCGCACAACGGGAGTTGCGCCTAGTCTATACGCCTTGACTCGTTGCGAGTCCAATTCCCTTTGGAATTTGGCCTTGAATTGATCCCTATGTCTAAACCAAATAAGAGTCCGAATTACACGGGCAACGTGTACCGAATGAGTCCCTTTGTGCATCATATGTTTTTGACCATGGCCCGACTCGTTTAGGCAATTAGTGCCACAGCCTAGAGTCGCCTTGGAACAAGTATTAAATAGGCTGGCAAAACTAGGCGCAAGGTGCAGAATCTGAACAAGGTATTTTTCGTCCGTTTCTGGACTCTTTTCTACCTTGGGGTTCGTCGTCAATAGACTAGGCAATTTTGCCCATATCAGAGTCCCATTGGGACGAGTCGCCGCCTTAAGTTTTGACTCCGCTTGTTTGCGTACCAATTGCCAAAATTCAGAGTCATAATGAGTCCGCAATTTTGTGTTGTTTTGCTTAAGCAATTGGCGAATTGAATTGATGAATTGATCTGACATGATTTAAGACTCCAAGATTAGGGTTAGAATTGCGCAAGCGATAAAGAAAAGGCCATAAAAGATTAGCATTTTTCGACTCCGTTTTTTGTTTCTGGAATTACATTGCATTGATTCGTCGCAAGAGTCCAGCACTAAAACAAAATTTGTTTATATATATTATAAGGCGTGGAACAAATAGAGAACAAGAATATTCAACTAAAAAGTGTATTGACGGACAGAATACCGACTCTGGCAATATCGAATCAAGAAACAAAAATTCGGATTCCATTTTGTCGGATTCCGAACGGAGTCGAACTATGCGAGTCAATCGTAAACAATTGTATACCGAATCAGTTGGCTGCACTATTGCAAGCGATTCTGCAAGCGTTAAATCGAGTCAATCGCAAATTCATGCGAATCAGTATGTAATTTTACCACACTATCCAGATTCCCTTGTCAACTATACTTTTGTGCCATTGACGGCACATTCGGATATACGAATCACTACCCGAATCGGTATATATACGAAATATCCTGTCAACCTATACTTTCGTACTATTGACCTATACTTTAGTATATCGAACCTACCCGTTCGTATTGATTCGGGCAAATTCGGATATACGACTGGAATTTCGGGTAGTACCCCCTCCAGTGGAAATATGAGACCCCCACAGTGGAAATTAGGAGTTGACCCCACCAGTGGAAATTAGTAATCTACTTACGAATCACCCCCGCAGTGGAAATTATGAAAGGAAAATAACATGGCAGAGATTGGCAAAAGAATTACCTACAAGGGTCACTCAATCATCCCAGTATATTTTGCAGAAAGTAAGAAAACAGTGTTTGACTTGTACATGGGAATCACGTATACACGTTTCATAGGCACTTGGGATAGCGTAGATGAGTGCAAAGAATATGTCGATAGACCGACGAAGATATAGGAGACCTGTACAATGGAAAAGCGTGAAGTATATTATGAGTTGTATGCAGATGGTCAGCTAGTGACTGAAGGCACATACGAAGATTGTTACGAGCAGTACCTGCACTATCCCAGTGATGCTTGTGCAGAAATCTTTAAGGTAACCCTATTTGAAGAGAAGGTGTTCTAATGGAAACGATCATCAAACAAATCAAAGAAATCGACAGCGATCTAAACAATGTTATCTGTCGTGCAGAAGAGTGTCGTAAAGATGCTGAACGTGGGATTAACTTCAATCATACCTGTGAAGGTGATCTGTCGTGGACTAAACAGGACAAGATCAACAGCCTGTTTGAGTATCTGGAAGATGCCAAGAACGATATTGATCGTTTGAAAGATGATGTAAAAGTTATCAGAGATTACTTGACTAATCTGCTAGATGATGTAGAGTACGAATCAATCAGACGTAAAGCTATAGGAGAATCATAATGGCTAAGGTAGAAGATACTCACCGTAATGATAGGTTAGTTAAAGCCCTGATTGATCTTTATGAGGCATATTTAGCTATAAAGAATTTAAGAGTAGAAGAGAAAGATTCTGAGATTTGGGACTTGCTTCGTCGTTCCGAATCAGATATAGCTATGGTACATAAGAAAATAAGACAGATTAGAAAGGAACCAGTAGATGGCTAAAGTAAAAGACATGATTGAAGACCTAATACAAGAGGCACACGAGGCAGGGGCGATTGATGCATACTATGGTCGTCAACCCCGCCTACGTTATGGATACGGACAATTTGAAAAGGAAGCATATCTCAATGGTTACGAAACACAGCCTTATGGAGAAAAAGATTATGGATACGATGACTAACCACTATATCATCGCAATACTACACAAAGACCATTCCATTACACCTTTATGGGTTGGTCGTATGTATGGTCGTCTAGCAGCAATGCTGCGTGTAGACCACTTGCAAGAAACTTGCGAATTTGAACTAAAAGCACTTGACGGAGAAAGATTTATTCCGTACAGTCTTAAATAGGAACAATAAAGGAGAATCACATGTTCGAAGCAAAACGCACAGTATTAGAAACCCTAGCATCAATCGGTTATGACAAAGAGTTCACAGTGACCTTTGTTAAGAAGGACGGTACACCACGTACAATGACAGCTAAGATGCCAGTGCCAGACAAACCTAAGTTTGGTGAACCCGCAGCTATCCCTGTATGGGACACAGTAAAAGACGCATGGCGTTCATTTGATCCTGCTCGTGTCACCTGCATCACGGTCTACAAATGATTGGTGTCGAATGCTTGGCGGTTGCGATCTTCTTTGAGGCTCGTGACCAACCCCTCTCAGGGCAATTCGCCGTGGCAGAGGTGGTAATGAACCGTGTTGTCGATAACCGATGGCCTAATACAATCTGTGGTGTCGTGTTCGATGATAAACAATTCTCGTTCACCCACGATGGAAAGTCAGACCGTATCGACGCATACACAAATAACCTAGATGACTGGAGAGCCGCTGTAACAGCCCGTGAGGTAGCCTATCAGGTTTTTATAGAGGGGTATACCGAAATGACCTCTACCCACTATCACACACTCTCTGTGCGCCCCTCATGGGCAAAGCACTACAAACAAGACGGAAGGATTGGCGATCATGTATTCTACACTGCACCAGTGGGCAAGTAAGCCAAAAGTAAACTTTACAATCAATGGTACTGTGATATGTACACATAGGATGACCCGCAAAGAAGTAGATAAGGTCGTCAAGGCAATGGAACGCAAAGGCTATACATTAGAGGTAACATACGATGGAAAAACTAGAGAATCATAACTTGGATTTCTTTTTGCAGGAGATGGGAATATTACCTGTTAAAAGTGAACTGGAAGAACTGGCAGACCTGACTACAAGTCTACTGGATGACCGTAGTAAATGCATGGAGAAAGGATACTATCGTGACCCCTACGATGAAAATAACGAGATATTGTTTTAGAGTAGTCACTGCTATCTCTGTATTGTTGAACGTAATACTAGGGGGCAGTAACAATCAAACATTCTCTGCTCGTAACTGGCAGTGGAAGAAAGATGGTAGGCTCAACTTAGTGTGGATCATTGATAAGATCATAGGCAAGGATCATTGTGCTGAGTGTTGGGTTTACTGGAAAGTGAGAAAGGAATGGAAATAAAAAGGCCAAACCCTGTTGCAAAAGCACTTAGGCATCCTAAGTATAAACCAAGGGTAGTACCCGACAAAAAGAAACCTGTCCCTGACAGGAAGCGCAAACATAAAGGAGATAATGATGCGTGTAGAAAAGGTTGAAGTTCTTGATCCAGAAACATCAGTCATCTTGTGGGATGATGGATCAATGAGTGTAAGTAACATTAAACGTGGGTCAATCTACCTAAACCAAGATCAGGTAGATAAGTTCGCAAAGATTTGTGAAGAGGTATTAAGAGATGAAGTGGACTCTAATCTTGCTTTACATGAGTAGTGGTAAACCTATGACACAGGTACTAGGGGAATATGATAATATGTATGACTGCTTCTATGCCTTTGAGGAACATGAGGCAGCAACCCCACCAATAGGAATGCAGTTAGTTTGCGTAGAAGGAGATGTAAATGATTAAAGCAACTTATATTGATCACATGGGTTCAGACCTATCCGTGGTAAATGCTGCTAGGGTGTCGTTTGGTAAGAAATCAGATTGGATACCTCGTGTGCATAACGGTGAAGCTAAACGGCTATCACAGAAAGACACCAAGCTCATCAACTATCTAGCAAAGCATAAGCACATTAGCCCCTTCGGTCATGCCTTTGCATCTTTCCACGTTAAAGCACCTTTATTTGTCCATGCACAACTTGTGAAACATAAATTCTTGCGTGTGAATACCATCAGCCGTAGATATGTCGATAGTGAACCAGAGTTGTTCTGCCCTGATGTATGGCGTGGACGTAGTGTTGATAAGAAGCAGGGTAGTACTGGAGAAGTAAAGGTTGAAGACTATATGCCTGTACTAATTTCTAGTAACAAATCAACAGTGATCCCCTCAGACGAATTTGGCAATACATGGGATGTTATTGAAGACCAGCTAGATGGTGCTTTAGCCTTGTACGATGCACTACTTAAGATGAATGTAGCACCAGAGCAAGCACGTATGGTTTTACCACAGTCTATGATGACTGAGTGGTATTGGTCTGGGTCGTTAGATGCATTTGCAGATATGTGTAATCTACGTCTGAAGGACGACACACAACATGAGACAACACTGGTTGCTGAACAGATTGATCAGATAATGTTAGATTTGTTTCCTGTATCGTGGCAAGCACTGATGGAGAATGACAATGAAGATTAAGGATACAGATATTATAGGTGTTGAGGCTGTTGAAGAGCATGAAGACGGTAGTGCAACATATCAATTTCACTTTGATGATGACGTAAAGACCAGTCTAGCAGAATATGGACTAAAGTTGGTCTTGTATTGTGCCGCTGCACAGATGGACATGCAGAAGGTGTTTGACTACATAGAGAGTAACATGGGATTAACTGAGTACAAGATAAGTCCTATGACTGACGAAGAACGTCAGAGGGCTAAGGAAAGAGATAAAGCTAACAGTACCCCCTACAGTGAAAATAAGTGTGTTTCCTGTGGGAATGTAGCAGCCACAGATTTCTGTGAGTTCTGCCTGAAAGAGGAATAATATGGATAATGACGATATAATGAAAATGTGTCGATCCCTCGCAAGGAAATATAACGACCCACAAGAGTATGATGACCTAGTGTCTGAAGGTGTACTCAAGTGTCTAGAGTTGATAGCAGAGGGTAAGACCGACAAGAACCTATTGTATTCTCATGTACAGGCAAGCATGAACGAGTACTACAATCTATCTAGATCAGCAGTTAGAGTTCCTAAATCTAACAAGGCTAAGTCCATAAGTGCTGATGATGATGTCGATGGTTGGACTGCTATTGCACTGCAGAATGCACTGTATGGAGAAGCTATAGAATATGAAGAGTATATGTCTCAGGTTCCATCAACAGAGGAACTGTATGAACGTAAAGAGTGGTTGGCTAGAGTGCAGACAGTTGCATTTACCTGTCTTACTCAAGAAGAGTGGGCAATTATTCGTATGAGATACTGGGATGATATGTCACAAGATGATGTAGGTATTCATATGGGTCACAACAAAATGTGGGTATCACGACATGAGAAGGTTGCACTAGAAAAGATTTGTAACAATTTGTGATGTTACAGAACCAGTAAAAAGCACTTATAAGCAAGTGTCCCTTGTATAACTTAGGTTGTCTGCTTAAGTTAACTATTACTACTATAGAAGGAAACATAAGTATGGATGACGACGAATACTTTGAGGAACTTATGACTAAGGCAGAGAGAACCCTTGATGATGTTGCTAATGATATAAGAAACTACCTAAGTGGTGCAGTAGAAAACATTATTAAAGCAGGTAAAGCTCTTCAAGAGGGTCGTGATATGCACAGTGGAGACAGGGAATTTGGTCGTTGGTGTGAACAAGAATTTCCAGATTTACATAGAAACACTAGACTACAGTTAATGCAGATTGGTAAACGTTTTGCTGCACACCAAGGTATGCACCACAATTTTACAGTATTACGTGAACTAGCTGCACCATCTGTACCAAACGATTTAGCAGAAGGTTTTTTATCATCACCAGAAACTGTAAAGGTAAAAGATGTACAAGAGGCCAAGGCAAACTACAAGGAAATGCAGTCAGAACCTGTCTTTGAAGATATTAAGACAGAAATGGACAGTGGTAACATAACAGCATTTGAAGCCACTGAACGTGTAAAAGAACGTAAAGCAAGTATGCCTGTCGTACCAGACTATAACGTCGATGAAGCTATGGGAGCTATCAAAGGTATCGCACAGATGTATGGCAAACGGTACGATGGAAATACGGAAGACGCTGCACAAGTGCTTCTAGACAAAATCTTGAAAGGATATGATGATGATGACATAGGACTAAGTATTGCTAGAGACTATGCTAAGTGGTTTCTGTCGCTGAAGAAGGTACTAGACCTTGTAGAACCAGAGATAGAAGACTTCTTAGAAGGTAAACCAGAACTAAAAGTTGTAAACTAGGAGACCCGACATGACAACTATTTCATCAGTATGGAACACAGCAAAGCAACAATGTCTTGATTTGGACATGACACCAACAGTCAATAATGCAAAGAAGCTAATCAAACGTGGTGGACGATCCGTTAAAGATGCTCGTAACTATGTAGCTCGACAGGCATTTATGAACATTGCTGATAAACCTTACACAAATGAGTTTGGTGAACAGGAATCACTTGGTTCAATCTGTGATCGTAACATGGAATATGCAGAACAGTTCGTTGAGAAGAACATGGCTAAATTCCAAGGTGGTGTTAACAACATGACTGAAGCAACATTGTACATCATGCGCCGCCAACGTGAGCAGCTTGATACATTGACAAGCGAAGGTGATATTAAACTTAACTTTAAGTCACGCCGTAAGTCATAAATAAACTGGAGAGTCACATGGCAGAGATAGCACACAAACCGTGTCCTTATGTGTCGTGTGGCTCTTCTGATGCTTTCAGTTATAACACTGATGGTTATGGGAAGTGCCACGCTTGCAACACAGGTTATCCATCGAAGCGAGAGATGTTTGACTGGGCAAAAGAGAAATACCCCACTAGTGGGAATAAGGATTGGGATGATATGGCAGTAATTGACTATACACCAAAGAAGATAGAAAGTAAGGATGATGGTCGTTATCAATCCATGCGTGGTATCAATGCTACGACAATGGAAGATTATGGCGTAAAGACATTCCCTGATCGTCAGGAGTATGTATACCCCAGCGGTGGAATTAAGGTTCGTCGTCTTGATGAGAAAGCGTTCTACACCAAAGATGGTTTCAAGGGTGATGAATTGTTTGGCATGAACCTGTTTACCTCTGGGTCGTCCAAGATGGTAACGGTAACAGAGGGCGAACTAGATGCCCTGTCAGTGGCACAAATGCTCAAGAGCAGCTACACTAACCCTGTTGTGTCTTTGCCTTCTGCTACGCCCTCTAAGAAGCTCTGGGAGAACTGTAAGGAATGGTTAGAAGGGTTTGAGAAGATCATCCTGTCTGTCGATACAGATGACGCAGGTAATGCTCTTGCAGATCGTATGGCTAAGTTGTTCCCTAACAAGGTCTACCGTGTACCACACGACAAGTACAAAGATGCTAATGAGTTCCTACAAGCAGGTGCGCAAGCAGAGTTCAAGAGTGCATGGTGGAATGCTAAGAAGTATACACCTGAGAATATTCTGAATACCTCTGATCAGTTCTTGTCGTTGTATCACGATACACCAGAGCATATCTATGTGGAGACAGGTATTCAGGCATTGGACGATAAGATACTTGGCTTGATGCAGGGACACTTCACAGTGTTTAAAGCACCTACAGGAATCGGTAAGACAGAGCTAATGCGGTATCTAGAATACAACATGCTACAGAAGGGAATACCGATTGCTGCATGGCACTTAGAAGAAACCAAACTACGTTCTCTACTTGGTCTTGTGTCGTACCACTTGAATGACAACCTGACACGTAGGGATTTGATCGACGATAAAGATCGTGGGGATGACGTAGTGCAAGCCATCAAGGATATCACTAAGGATGAGAACTTCTACCAGTTTTATCTAGGTGATGGTGCAGGTGCAGAAGATTTGATTGACCAGATCAGGTTCTTCAGTCAGGCATGTGGTTGTAAGTTTATCTTCTTTGAGCCTATCCAAGATGTAATCTCTGGATCGTCTGAGGAAAGCAAAGAACAACAGTTGGCTGACCTGTCAGTGCGTCTGTCTAAACTTGCAGCGGAATTGAACGTAGGTATCGTAAGCATTGGTCACACTAACGAGAACGGTGACTTCAAGTATTGTAAGATGATTGGTCAACGTGCATCAGTTATCATCGACTTGTACCGTGACAAAGAAGCTGAAGACCTACAGGAACG
>Ga0222719_10005487_pt1 | contig 10909 bp, 1 predicted proteins | sample C33_34DmetaG_FD_165039 | JGI IMG/M metagenome (GOLD analysis project Ga0222719, IMG submission 165039) | Estuarine water microbial communities from San Francisco Bay, California, United States - C33_34D | ecosystem: Environmental > Aquatic > Marine > Unclassified | place: USA: California...
CTCAACCATCTCTTGCGGCGAGTGATCCCATCCAACGGTGTAAGACCGAGTGTATCAAGAGCTGTCAAGCACTGGCACCCAACGACACCAGTGGGTATTGTCAAGAGAGTTGCACGGAGTATTGTAATAATCCAGAAGATGCACAAGCTGGATCCAACTAAAGAGTAAAAAAGTAAGAATATCTTTTCATTTAGTATTTTAATAGGTTTCATATATTAGAGCTTCTTCGGTTTTCACTTTTTTCCCAATTCATTGTTGTATGTACAATTTTCTTTTTGTTATGTATCTCAGTCGAACTTTTACAAAGCCCGATATCCCTCGGCAATTTCGGCACTGTTCGTTTGGAAATCGGTTTCCATGGTCGTCACATTGTTAATAGCAAATAGTAATTTCTCTTTGAGAATCTCTTGATGACTGTACGCAGGCAGTGTCAAGGTGAAGAAACAGGTCGATGCCGACGGCAACGCCTGATCGGCACGATCGCCGACATTCAAGGTATCCTTTTGGATTTTAAAGGGCGCTTCAAAGTCACTTGCTCGCAACGGCAGGCGATTACGGGCCCAGACAAACTGCAAAAACTGTTTCCGCTCGTCATTACGAATTTCTCGCAAGGTTTGCCAGAAAAAGTCTAGCACAGTCGCGTCCTCCTCAACAGTCGGCTCGTAGCCTTCGTATTCCACCACGGACTGTAAGAGGTCGACATCGACTTCGGGGTTACCACAGAGAGTGTCGCGAAGCTCTTCTCCTGTCAAGAGAGGCAAGACTTCTACTGGAACCACATTGGACAAGCCTTCAACGAACGAATTTAGCATACGCTGTTGCCAACGCAATAGTGGTGGGGTGGACTGCGATCCTTGTTTCGTCTGAGTTTCCGTCAGCTGTCGGCGGGCGAGGTAGTCCAATTCCTCTAGCTGATCCGGAATTGATACAGCTTCTTCAGTGAGCGCCTTCCACACTGTTCCAAGAGGTAGCGGAAGGTCGACTGGGATTCCATGGCGGTATGCGGTTCCGGTAATGCGGCCCAAAAAGACAAGAGCTTCTTCCACGTCACGAGTAGCTTCATCTCGAGCGTTCGTGGTCAAACTTCCAAAACTGTTCCGAATCGCAGCCTCTGCGTTGGTCATCAGAGGCCCTTCTTTGGATGACGATTCCTCGGAGGCTAACGTGCTCGATGCGTCACCTCCAACAAGAGTGCTCACTTCTCGGCCATTCAGAGAGAACATGAATAGATCGCGATTCTCTCCAATCGACGAAGCGTTGTTCGGGGTTGGGTCCAACACACCCAATGCTCCTCGACCATTTGCATCAGCCTTGATAAGTTCTCCAATAGCGTCGGTAAACACCTCGCGGTATGGCCCCGAATAGTCATTCACGCCTTCTCCAATTAGTTTCACCTTGAACGCTCGCTTCTGGCCGCCGTGACCCTTTGCCACGTAGCCACGACGGAGGGCGGCGCCGCCCCAACTTCTTGTCTCTGAATGCAACTGCGCAAAGACGCCATACTTTCGCATCGTTGCTGTGTCGTCCGACGCCAGTGCTCGCGCCGCCTTGAGACGATTGAGACGAACGGTCCGGATTTCACGAGGTAGTTCGTACTCATCGTGGCTTAGCGGTGTCGGTGTCGTGGTCGCTTCCGTGATGCTGGAGAGGAGTTCCCGCTTGACACTCGTAAAGAAAAGACCTCTCAGGCGGCGAATTGTGGTGGCAATCGATGGTACGCTAACCCATTCATTAGTACCGAGAGCTCTGCTTCGTCCAGCCCGCTCAATGGATGTCCCGTATCCTGTGAGTCCACCGAACATGCCGGAGCCTTCCTGGCAAGGTCTCAAAGAAAGCCAAGGTAATGCCAGACGAGCTCGGCGGTTGAATGCTTTGATCAAGGCAATCCTTGCAAGAAGAGCACGCAATGGAGGCAACGATGACCGAAGCTCGGAGAAGACCGAAGCGGCAGCTTGAACGGTGGCTGGGCTCGCGCCACTGATAATCTTATCATTGCTGGATTTGGCGAGGACGAATGAAAGGGCCGCAGCAACATCCCTGAATGGGACCTCGACTGTATTGTCTCCTCCTGAAAAATTGCTAACGGCGTTGAGAGCTGATGTCAGAAGCGAGTCCGAATCAACAGACGAGAGTCCCGGGATCTTGGCCTGACCGATGAGCTTCTCGAACACTTCGTAGCTTTGAATGTTTAGTCCCTTGAGGTCGTCGCCAATCTCGCTGTCCTCTTTCGTGGCCTTCACCCAGTCTTCGTGCCATTTCTCGGCACATTCTTCCGGGTATCTGAATGAATCGTCTAAAGAAACGTCAATCGTTTCGTCGTCGACGCATTCCACGATCAGATCTTCCTTGCCTCCTCGAATTCGGGCACTTATCCATCCTTCTCCTAGGTCACCATACCTGACTTTGTAACGGACAACGCCGCAAGAGTTGACGCGCCTTTCTAAGACGTCGGCCTTGGGTATTATCGTATCCACTGGGATGGTTCCCAGGTTTGACGAACCATCAAATATTTCCAAGTCAGAGCGGAGGACGGCGCCTCCTTCGAAAACGATTTTCAAACCACCCGAAGAGAGACACTTGTATCGATCTGGCTTGGGCAAAGAGACGCCCTTTCCCTTGCCTGGGTTAACGAAAGGAAGTCCATCGACGACTTCGCTTTCATCCCAGAACCATGCTCTTCCTCCACCCTCAGTAAGGCTCCCTCCTTCACTTTTCTGAGACACAATTCTATAGTAAAGGCGGCCTTGATACGCTCCGAGAACAACAGCTTCCTCGGCTAGCTCAAGAATTCGTCCCGCACTTCTGGTCAGGCGAACACGGTCGCCGGACAAGAGAGCTTGTGGCAAACCAAGACCAGCACTTGCTGCAGCGCAGGCTATGGGTGAGCAGTCTAGATCAACGTCCAGTCCAAAGCTCCCAAATGTAAATGGACCACTTCCTCTGGTAGACGATCTCGTCATTCTCCCATCGTACCATCGTTTGTACTCAACGAAAGCCTCCCTTATGTACCATGTCGGAAGAGTTTCCTCATGCGATCGGTCAGACTTATTAAGCGCGTGCATGATTTCGTCCGTGGCAAGAATGTTACGCAAGGTGGAAACACCATCCACCCCATAGCTAGTGTTCCATTTCGATGACATAGTTACCCTGTCTCCGTGGTTTCGCAACCCAATGACCGGGTACAGAGTTCGTGGTCGCACATTTCCCTGAGAAGGGTACCTGCCGCTTCGGCTACTTTCGAAGCCATTCGGGGCGCCTTGACCAACGCCTCCATTTCCACAGCCGTCGACATTGAAGCCAAAGGGAGAAAGGTTTTCAAAAGCGCAACCGAGATCGTTTAGGATGTGTTCGCCGTACTTGAGTCCATCGAAAAAGAACGATACTCTTCCGGCGTCGCAGTCGAGCAAAACACCCACCGTATCTCCTGCGTGACAGTGGGCCCCATAAACTCGCTCGGCCCCGGATGTGAATGTGGCACGGAAGTTAACGAATCCCCAACCATGCCATCTATTAAGTCTGGGTGGCGTGTCGTAACCAAACGAAGACCCAGATCCTGAACCGCTCGGCTTTTCTGCTACACCAATGAAAACGCTGCCAATATCAGCCTGCTCCAATTTTACTTCCCAGTAGTGGACCCCTTTCGTGAATCCTACTGAGGCGAATGCGGTACCACGCCCTTCCGACGCAACACAAGACGCAGTCCTACCGTCATGTGACAACGAGATCGATGGTGCGTGACAATCACTGTCGAAAGTAATCAGAGGAGGCGGACACCGCGGCTGCCTCTTCGTCGCGTTTCCCTCTCTGAGGGACCGGAATAATCGATACTCGCTGGCTATACGAAGCTTCGACCCGTCTGCAGTGTTACGCAACGATGATACGGCAAAGCTTGTGCTGCCTAAGAGCTCCTGATACATCGACAGCGAAGCAGATTTAGCGTCGAGCGATGCCTGATTTTCAGCCGAAGACATTCTTGTCGCGGAGAGAGTAACAACAGATCCTGAGACGAATGAAGGCTGTCCGAATCGCGGCTCCCAACCAGAGTCTTTCGACCCGTATACAAGTTCCTTCTCCTCGATGGTAACCGCCCCGTCTCCATGCAAGGTGCAAGAAACTCTGACCCCTGCCCCGAAGTCGGGCCATTCCATGACCCCCTCTCTGCATTGATCAATATCACTATTTTCTTCTTCACGAGCTGGCAGTAGACGAAGTAACACATTGAAAGCCTTCTTCGCTCCAAAGCCGTGACGAGCCGCGCATTGCTCAGCACTCTCTGGAACCGGGTGTTTTTTCTTTATTCGAGTGTGTTTGTCGTTCACTTCGACGTGACAAATATCGTAACGCCCACCGTCTCCACCGAATCTGTATATCTTTTCTTCTCCTGTTCGGTGCCATTTGACTCTCCGGGCAGCACCCTGCACACCATCCCAGGATTCCACGGATACTACGGTACCCAGAGGCAGCTTTGGGCTGGGGATCCTCTTCTTTCGCTGCTTCTTCGACTCGGCGGTGTCCTCTTGTACTAACGGCAAGGAAGAAACACCATGTTCGGCGGGGTTAACCGCCTCCTCAGGTCGATCTTCGGAGTTATTATTGTCGGCTGCACTTGCACCATCCTTTGGAGATTCTAGGTTAATTGGATCCCCGTGAGGCTCCTCCTGTGCCCCGGCTCTTTCGGCATCTTTCTTCTCGTTCTCTCGATTGGCCTTCTGTGATTCGTAGGAATCGTTCCCATCCTCGTTTCCATTCTCACCTTGGTCCCAATCAGCTCCTCTGACGACGAAACATCCTTCTCCGAGCATAGGTGGGCCCTGGCCTGCATCCATAAGAGTTCTAACTCCTGAGCGAGATGGAGCCTTCCAGTCGACACGTATGTATTCAACGCGACCGGTCCAGACTTCCCACGCAGAATCCGTCGACACCCACCCATCCTCACTTTCCCAGGTCGCCGCCTCCTCGGTGAGTGAAGGTCGAACAGGAAGTGGGGTTGCAGCGTCGACTGCACCAGAGCTTGCCGTCCACAAAGTTCTAAAGTTATGCTCGTCCTTGCTCAAAAGTGGTACTGCGCGACGGACTGCGGAAAGTAATTCTACCATAGCTTGCGCGTACCGAGAGCACACCGGATGAGCAGCGCGTTCCGCCCAGATTCGTCGCGCCACAGTGCAAGGAAGCCGTGCAAAATACCTTGCAAGAGTTGGAGTGTAACCAACGACGCATGGAAAAGCCTCCGGTTGCAAGTTTATCAAACCAGCCACGGTATATCCGCAAATCATTCTCCATGGAAGAGAGGCCGAAAGAAGACCAATGCTCCAAGCCTCCGCCAGCTCCTGTTGGATCAATGAAAAGTCACCACTAGACGTTTCAACCTGTTTGCTTAGGAGAAGACCACTCAGGAAGGATACTAGACGCGCATCAGGATTCGTTGTACTCTGGTGAGACTCGTCGATCTCTTCTTTCTCCGCTTCTGAGATGGCCTGTTCTGACCCTTCTTCGACCTGTATAGGAGAGGAGAAGATGGCTATTGAGGCTATGATAGACGGGAGCAGACAGCGCGATACAAAAAGATCTTACCTCAGACGATTCGTTGTCGGGCTCATTATCGTACTCAACGACAGCGAGAAGACGGATAGACCGGCGAATATTCGCCACCAAAATCTGACGGAAGGCCTTCGACCGAATGGCGACGCCTTGAATGCTCTCTCGCAAGAAGTAGAGGAGGCCTCCTCCACTGTCGCTGCCAACGGCCGCCTCGGCTGCGGCCGCCAACAAAGTATCGGTGGCGACGGCAGTGGCAGCACCTCTAGAAACCAGGACGCAACTAAGCAGCTGCGTGATGCCGGCCGTGGGGAGAAAAAGTCCCTCATCGAGATCTGACGCCGGTGAAACACCTATGCGGTCGGGGTTTGACCGTGAATGAACATGGTCTTGGCTCGAGATCCCAAGCCCCAAGGCTTCAGCAGCGACTGCCATAGCCCCTGCCTCGCCGACCCAGCCGACGCTTCGAAGGCTAGAGCTAGCTTCCACCACTTTCCAGAAAAGAAGCATCCAACGAAATTCCTCTGTAGAGTCGGAAACAATCCAACTGGGGTCAAATGATCCTCCCATTGAAATCATCAGGTGCAGGACGAGCTTCCGGGCAGTAAGCACAGACATCGTGAGTGCTTCTGTGACAAGCTGATCCATAGCGACCTTCTGAACCTCTGAATACCCCTTCAGAATCATGGAGCGAGCACCAGGCGAATGTTCGTGTTCTTCCTTTGAATCGGCATTCAGCTCGCGCCAGACTCGTTCGAGCCGTTTTGACAAGAACAGAGACACGGTATCCTTATCGTATGAGGAAGACGTGGACATTTTTGATGACGATCCTGCGGATGTTTTTGGTCGCCCAGAGCCTAGATGGACGGATGCGTCAGAACCGTAATAGCGATGCGCCCATGCCATTAACTCGTGACCATGCTCTCCATCAGAAAAATCGCAAAGAAATTTAGCTGAATAACAAGAGGAGCTCGGGGCTAGATCAGGGATTGACTCCTTCGCCAACACATTAGCCAACTCAGCAGTGGCATCCAGTACTGCTTCTCCAACTCCCTTGAATCCCTCGGGCGGAGAAAAACGAAATGATTCGCTCCCCCGACCTCCCAGGATAAATTTAAGTTTCTCCCGGCGATTAAATGACGCGCATGCATAAACTCCTCCGACAGGACGGAAGCCCTCTCCGGAGAACGCTACACCCATGCCGACTTCTTCGGCTTTTCCATTCAATGTAAATGAGATCACTCGCGAGTCCAAATCTACAAGGCAGCCCACAACATCTCCTTCTTTCCATCTACAGCCCCATTCGGTGGCTGTTGAGTGCCATCGATACCTTCTCCATCCATCGTACGCCCAAGAACTGGGGCCGTCACCGCAACCATCTCCTCGATCCGAGTTGCAGTGCCCAGCAAAACTACCGTCCGCCCATCCAATCTGTAGGCATCCAGCAGTTTGTAGAATAGCTTCGTAGTACCATTTCCCTGATGTAAGCAGAACTCCCTTTGTTCCGACGGAAGAAAACCCCCCGGTTGGGAGACCAGATACTTCCAGTGTCTTCGTGTTGATGTTACCCCGACCGGATATGAATCGAAGTGGTGTGATTGACCCTGTCCACGCCGTTTCGTCAGTGTCAGGTTTCTCTGGGGCCGTCTCGGATTTCTGTACTTGAGCACCTACTTCCTCGTCCTCGTCTTCCTCCTCCCCACTGTCGTCATCTTCATTCACGACGCCAGAATCCGCCTCCGCTTCCAATGCTTCATCCTCCTCACTAAGTCTTTCCCCGTTAGTGAGGATCCAGGTTAGTGCTTCGTCGACGTCGTTGCCAGTCACGGCCAACGCTTCTGCGCACCATCGCGCGGGAAATCCCATATCTTGCAGTTGTCTGAGCAGATGATTCGTCGTACTATCTCTCAATTGACGTCGCCTCGTCGATGAACCGTGCTGAGCCATTCGTTCTCGTTCCCGCTCCTCCGACAGCAGTCTCTCCATCTCTCCACCACGCTCTAAACAGAAAGTTACTGCTGCCTCGATGTTCGTTCCACCAGTGCGCCGCAGAGCAAGTTCCGACCAAGATCGAGGGAGACCCAGCTCGGCCATTTGGGCAATAGCGGCTTCCCGGAGATGTGCAGCTGCAGTAGCCGCCTCTTCACTTTCTTCGTCATCTTCGTCACTGTTACTCCCGCCCGCAGACTGCGATGCCGTCCTATTAGAATGAGAGTCCACTTCGCGCGCGGACGACCACACAGATGCAGAGGCGCCCGAAGTTGCGGTATTTTCAGTAAGTGGCACTTCGGCGTCAGTAGCTGGGGGGAGACTGTGTTGTTTCACTAAATCGAGACATGTGGTAACCTCTTTATCCAAATCCACGTCAGTTGTCTTCGTCATGACACCCGATCGAAATCGAAGGTCCCGTAGCATATCAACGAGATAACCCAACCGGGCCTCATGAACCGGGAGCGATGAAAGAAACATTTTCCCTGGGCTGCCAAGTAGGGTGCGAATATTCCCTTCCTCAGGCCAAGCCAGTGACAAGACTTTCTTGAGTATGGACATGGAACTCGCAGCACCCACAAAGACAGAAGCTATCTGTTCGTCACTTAGCAGGACAGTACATGCACGAAGGATCATCAAATTACATGTCAACAAGAGTACTTCGTCCATCGCCTCGGTTTCACCATCTTCTCGTTGCCCATCGGGGGTAATTACGCACGGGACAGAAGAAAGCACAGCAGACGCTGACTCGAGTAACATCTTTGACACAAGTTCCTTTACTGGGATCGATTCGTCGAGGAATAACGGGGCCTCCTGAGCCAGCACAACGTCTGCAAGGGGGGTTCTGAGAGCTCGTACCGTGAGCGTATGACGACCACCGAGAGAGTTTCTTGACTTCGAAACGCTCCGAAGGCCGTCCGCATCTTCGTCGTCCCGGGCGACCAAGATCACCTCGCAGACACCATTCTTAAGGTCAATGTTACTGACAATACCCGCTGGGGCCTCTCGCCGGCAAAGTCCAGCGACGACACTTTCAGTGCCGTTGCCAGCGATGTGGTGTGGAGTCGAGCCTGACGTCGCCGTGCTTCCACCGACTCCACTAGAGTGCGCTTTACTGCCCATGGCGGCCTGGTGTTCTTGCGAAAGGGACACTGCTGCAGGGGGCTTCAGCAGCACGTATGAACCCTGTTGCAATGGTAGAATGTCCATCGAGAAGAATGCCAGAGCGCCGATCCGGCTCCATAAGCTTCTGCCGTCTCTCTCGTCGCCTTTCAGTGTGGAAGCTAGAGCGCTATTGATACAGTTTCTCCAACCAGGCAAACCGGGGCAATGAAGGTGTCTCAAAAGTGACACCGTTTCTCTGGACACAAATCCAGTGTGGTCCTCCCAACTTTTAGAAACAGTGTTCGACGTGTAGCCGGCGAGAAGGATCAGCCCTTCTGCAAGGGAAAGGCTCGGTTCCAGAGATCTAATTAAAGGCAGAATCAGTCGAATAACCCTGGACCGAAATCTTGCCGGAACTAATAAGTGGTCCGGCCCCCGAAGTTCAAAATTTTTAAACGAAACATCACCTTGCCCAACCAGGGACAACCCGGCAGTGCTCAGCAAAAGCTCCAGCCATCTTCTATCAGCTACCATAAATGCATTGGAAACTGGCAAGTGGAGAGCTGAACAGAGTATGTGAAGCCAATGTGATAGGTAGTGGTGCCTGAACTCAAGTTTCCCCTTTTTCGACGATTGGTTAGGGTTGGTCCCGGCGGAGCTCTTTGTGCGAGCCTGCTTGGTAGAAGTATTTCTTTCAAGAGTTCCGGGAGAAGTGCCATATTCTTTCAGGTATCTAATAGCAGCCAGACCACGAACTTTGCCCGTTCGATCAAAAAGACTGCTGTCCAGAGTTTCAGACGATCCCGGGCTCGCCCACCGAATTATCTCCTCCTTCAGCAATTTTCGACCTGAAATGGCAAATTGTTCGGCACCCTCATTTTCAAGTATGGAGAAGAGAGTTTCTAGTTCTAGTCTCATTCCCTCGATACAGTCCTTCGCCAATTTAGTATCCTGCGCGACTGCGGCGCACTGATACAAAATGACGTGAGCAACGGCGGCAGAGCAACGAAGCAATGAACGAGACAAGTCTCTCTGACAAATGCGGCTGGTAATCTGGATGACGTCGTCTTCTCCGCACTCATATGCAGCTAGAGAAATATCTTCAAGACCGTCAGTGCGATAGATAGAACAAGCTTTGGCTACGTGCTGTACGATGGCGCTTGAATCCACCAGACAACGAATATCGGCCTTCACCGTATTCGTCGAGAAAACGGCGAGAAGCGAGAGGATCAAAGAATCCAGCCCGATCCTCCGTTCACGATGAATCGAGAGGTCCTCTCTTTCGGATAACGTACGTCGCAAGACTTGTCCCAGGTCTTTGTATAGGTCTGCCACGATTCTGCTCAGAGATCTTCGCAGCGATAAACTTGCTCCCCCCAGTCCCGTCAAATATGTCCCATCCAAGCTGGGGAACGCCTTGTTCGCGTTCAAACCATCTCGACCATTACTGTTTCCTTGTCCTCGTCCGAGTAAGCGAGGAAGACAAACGGAAAGAGCCTCAATGGCAAAAGGGCATTCGACGCCACTAGGTGAAAGCAAACGCTCAACACTTGTCAAGCTTATTAGACGAATCAATGCAATTCGAGATGAAAACCTCATCTCAGCTTGCAGAGAGTCGACGGCATCTTCATCCTTAATTACCTTGAATACCTCAGAAAGTTCTTCGATTGTCTCAGGAACAGTGCGCGAGAACCCATGGTCTCGCTCAAGACACAGTATAAAGGAGGAGACACGACAAATAAGCGCGCAAACCCTTTCGCATGTCTTTCGTTTGCTTGATTCCTGGGCGTGCGCAAGTGCTCGCCTTGTCTCATTCTCAACGATCTGAAGTGCCCCTCGCCACACCTCGGAAAGAGGTGATCGATCTACGTCGCTGTCTGCATCGATGTCAAAGAGATCCACACTGCCGCAAACGTGGACCAGAACACAAATAATATGAAAGCGCGCCAACTTGTACGAGTCACGACAAAGGCAGCTCATAGACCCTTCGCCTCCGAACTTGCCGGCTAACTTGACGTCCAGTTCCTTCACTAAATCCAAATGAGCAGAAATATCAAATGAAACTGCCTTACTTTCGACAACGGCGTGGTCCATTTGTTTACACGTCTCCTCCCATTCAAGGCACTGTAAGTCAGTTGAAACCGTATTTGGCCAGCAGAAATCTTCAATCGCCCCGAGTTCCAGCTCCAAGGAAGAAAGAGACGCTGGCAAAGAAAGGGACGACAGGAAAGTTTCCGAGATGACGTCTTTCACAAGTCGATTCCCGGATTTCAAATCATCG